>ENA-ORXR01000331-ORXR01000331.1-marine-metagenome-genome-assembly--contig:-NODE-331-length-69405-cov-6.607907_pt1 | contig 69405 bp, 64 predicted proteins | sample MGYA00237866_ERZ511479 | MGnify/ENA metagenome assembly ERZ511479 | reverse complement strand
GGCCAGTAGCTCAATTGGCAGAGCGGCGGTCTCCAAAACCGCAGGTTGGGGGTTCGATTCCCTCCTGGCCTGCCAATCCGGCATTGTAAACAACGATCTAGCTGTGTCTGTCAGAGGGTTTCAGGGCCCTTTTATACAGAGTCAGGTAGTGAGCAGAGCAACGGGCACATTGATGGTCTCAAAGGCCGAAGTAACTACAAGCAGTGCGGACACGCTTAAACTGGCGGCTGCAGGGGCGTTGGTGTTCGTAGGGTTGGTCGGTTTTTATTATTTCGGCACGCAATCCTTGCTACTACGCGTTGTTGGATTACTGATCATTGCAGGTCTGGCAGCATTTATTGTCTATCAGACAGATCTTGGCAAGCGTACGGTGGAGTTTTTCCGGGATGCCCGTACAGAGGTGCGTAAAGTCGTCTGGCCAAGCAGGGCGGAAACTACGCAGACCACTATTACGGTTTTCATCATTGTTTTTATCGTCGGCATTTTTCTCTGGCTGTTCGATATGCTTTTGTCTTTCCTCTTCCGACTGATAACGGGGATCTAGAGCTAACATGGCAATGCGTTGGTTTGTGGTTCAGGCGTTTTCGGGCTTTGAAGGAACAGTGAAACGTTCGCTGGAGGAGCGCATTGTTCGCGCTGAACTGGATGATAAATTTGGCGACATCCTTGTGCCCACCGAGGAAGTTGTCGAAATTCGTAACGGCCAGAAGCGGCGCTCCGAGCGTAAGTTTTTTCCGGGCTATGTATTGGTTCGAATGGAAATGGAAGATGAAACCTGGCATCTGGTAAAGGATGTGCCAAAAGTTTTAGGATTTATTGGTGGGACAGCAGATCGCCCTGCGCCGATATCCGACAAGGAAGCCGACGCAATATTGCAACGCGTGCAAGACGGCGTCGAAAAACCACGGCCGAAAGTGCTATTTGATGTTGGCGAGGTCGTCCGTGTTACCGACGGGCCGTTCAATGATTTTAACGGTGTCGTTGAAGAAGTGAATTTTGAGAAAAACAGATTGCTGGTAGCGGTTCAGATCTTCGGACGTTCCACACCTGTAGAGCTGGATTTCAGTCAGGTAGAGAAAGCCTGAGAATAGCTGGGGGTGTAGTGCCTTTATTTTGTCAAAGGTTCTGCAAAGTCATTTGTAGTGATCCGCGCAGGTCGAAAGACCTGCTTTCATCTGGCGATAGTGTCTTTAACCAAAGATGCGTTCGTCAGCCCATTTCACGGGGAGCCTGTGAAATCTCTCAGTATGTGTGAGAGGTAGGAAACAGGCGTCTGCACCCGTCAGGAGTAAAAATATTATGGCCAAGAAGGTTCAGGCTTATATTAAATTGCAGGTGCCTGCAGGCCAGGCAAATCCAAGTCCGCCAGTGGGTCCAGCGCTTGGACAGCATGGCGTGAATATCATGGAATTCTGTAAGGCGTTCAATGCCTCAACCCAGAGTATGGAGGCAGGTCTTCCTATCCCTGTGGTTATTACGGTCTATAACGATCGTAGCTTTACTTACATACAAAAAACACCGCCCGCCTCGGTATTGCTGCGCAAGTCAGCTGGTATCGCAAAGGGCAGTGGTCGCCCAAATACAGAAAAAGTGGGCAAGATAAGCCGCGCTCAGCTGGAAGAGATAGCGACCACGAAAGACCCGGACCTCACAGCATCTGATATGAGTGCGGCAGTTAGAACAATCGCAGGTACGGCCCGAAGTATGGGTCTGGACGTAGAGGGATAGGTCATGGCCAAGCTTGGAAAAAGAACAAAAGCGATTCGTGAAAAGGTTGACTCCGAGAAACAATATGGTCTGCAGGAAGCCTTTGCACTACTGAAAGAGCTGTCATCGGTCAAATTTGCAGAATCCGTCGACGTCGCGGTTAATCTCGGTGTTGACCCACGCAAGTCAGACCAGGTGGTCCGCGGCTCGAGCGTGTTGCCTAATGGTACTGGCAAGACAGTTCGTGTGGCGGTTTTCGCACAAGGCGCTCAAGCGGATGCTGCTAAAGAGGCTGGCGCAGATATCGTAGGATTTGACGATCTTGCCGAGTCCATCAAAGGCGGTAGCATGGATTTCGACGTGGTTATTGCCGCACCGGACGCCATGCGCGTTGTAGGTGCACTGGGCACTATTCTCGGTCCGCGGGGTCTTATGCCTAACCCCAAGGTGGGTACGGTTACTCCCAATGTGGCAGAAGCTGTGACTAATGCCAAGGCAGGACAGGTAAGGTATAGAGCTGACAAGGGCGGCATCGTACATTGCACGCTGGGCAAAGCCACTTTCGAGCCAGAACAACTTGAGCAAAATCTTCAGCAGCTAGTTACTGACCTTGTCAAGGCAAAGCCATCAGCCGCCAAAGGCGTGTACATGCAAAAAATAACAGTGTCCACCACAATGGGCCCTGGACTGACTGTAGATCATTCTTCACTGGTCTAGTCAGTTGGGTAATATCGTCGTCGGACAGCCAATGTAGTGCACAAGGCTTGGATCGGCTCTGACAGGCAGAATTTTACGTAGTAAAGAAGAACTTTGAGTGAGCAGGCAGCCAGTCGTGGCCGGTTGAACGGAGTAATAGCGACAGGCTTGAGAGCTGGAAAAGCATGGCTGATATCAGCCGTGGTGCTCGGTCTGACTCATCGAAGACCGCAGGTGCTAATCGGTAATCTAGTCTGGTATCGATTTGCTTAATGTCCTGCGCAGATGGGGATGTAGTTTGTGAGATATGCGTGAACCTACCGACATCTGATCGGCAGGTTCAAGTGGTTGATCAGGTTGCAAAACCGAGTGGGCAGGTGATCAGATTTGTTTTGATTATCTGCATGGCCGATCTTTGGGAGTTTCCTGAAGGTCATTCAACTATAGGTGCTCTATGGCTCTGAGTTATACAGAGAAGCAAGCGGTCGTTGCTGAAGTCGCAGATGTTGCGGGTTCGGCTTTGTCTGCAGTGGCTGCCGAGTATCGGGGACTTAGCGTCTCGCAACTGACCGATTTGCGTGCGAAAGCGCGTCAGAGCGGTGTGTATGTGCGAGTCGTCAAGAATTCCCTGGCAAAACTGGCAGTCAAGGGGACTGAATTCGAGTGTATGAACGATCGTCTGAGCGGTCCGTTGATGCTGGCATTCTCGCAAGAGGATCCTGGCGCAGCGGCACGGCTTTTTTGCGACTTCGCCAAAGATAATGACAAGCTGGTCATTACCGTTGGTGCAGTGGGTGGGGAGACGATTGATGCTAGTGACATCGGCAAGCTTGCCAATCTCCCTACACGGGACGAGGCTTTGTCATTACTTATGTCTGTTATGCAAGCGCCGGTAACCAAACTTGCGCGTACCTTGAAAGAAGTTCCATCCAAGTTTGTGCGAACGGTGGAAGCCGTTCGTCTCTCAAAAGAAGCTTAATCAGGAATCGTTATTCGGTTCACTCAATCCGATATCCTCATTTCGAGGGTGTCAATTACTTTACCAAGGTTACCTGGCAATGCGCGGTTAGCCGATCGGAGAAAGACAAATGGCAGTATCAAAAGAAGACATGCTGGACACCATTTCCAATATGTCTGTGATGGAAGTTGTTGACCTCATCAGTGCAATGGAAGAGAAGTTCGGTGTTTCAGCAGCAGCCGCAGTTGCTGCAGCTCCTGCTGGTGGCGGAGACGCAGCTGGCGCAGCTGAAGAGCAATCGGAATTCGATGTTGTTCTAGCCTCTTTCGGTGAAAATAAAGTCGGCGTTATCAAAGCAGTGCGTGGCGCAACTGGCCTCGGTCTGAAAGAAGCCAAGGACTTGGTCGAAAGCGCGCCAGCTCCCATTAAGGAAGCTGCGAGCAAGGCTGAAGCTGAAGAGCTGAAGAAGACTTTGGAAGAAGCTGGCGCAACCGTCGAGCTTAAGTAATTTTGTACTGGTTCAGGTGCCGACCCCCTGGGATCGGCATAGCGTTATCGGGCTGACTGTCACTTATGACCGTCGGCCCGCTGTCGTTGGTTGACGGCGAAAAACAAACATTTGCGTGCAATCTTGCACGCATAAGGCAGACTAGTGAGGAACGTTGATGGCCTTTTCGTTCACTGAAAAAAAACGTATCCGCAAGGATTTCGGGAAACGTGCGCCTATTCTGGAGGTGCCGTACCTGCTGCAGACACAGCTGGACTCCTACCGCAACTTTCTCCAGGAAGATAAGGGTCCCGAGGAGCGTGCTGAAGTCGGTTTGCATGGGGCTTTCAATAGCGTTATGCCCATCGTTAGCTACTCGGGAAATGTAGAGCTGCACTATGTCAGTTATCGCCTTGGCAAACCGGCATTCGACGAGCGTGAGTGCAAAATTCGAGGTCTGACCTATGCTGCGCCGTTGCGTGTTCTGGCGCGCCTGATCATTTACGACAAGACAGCGCCGGCGAGCAGCAAAGTTGTCAAGGACATTAAAGAGCAGGAAGTATTCATGGGCGAGCTGCCGTTGATGACGGGTAATGGAACCTTCATCATCAATGGGACCGAGCGCGTTATCGTTTCTCAGCTGCACCGATCGCCAGGCGTATTCTTCGACCATGATCGCGGCAAGACACACTCATCTGGCAAGTTGCTGTTCAGTGCGCGCATCATTCCTTACCGTGGTTCCTGGCTCGACTTCGAGTTTGATCCTAAAGACTGCGTATTTGCACGTATTGACCGACGTCGCAAACTGCCTGCAACAATAGTCTTGCGGGCTCTGGGATACGAAACCACCGATATTCTCAGTAATTTCTTCGAAACGCACAAGATATCCTTCACCAAAGCCAGGATTGAAATGGAACTGGTCGCAGAGCGCCTGCGTGGCGAGACTGCAGTGTTTGATATCAAGTCTGGAAAAGAGGTCGTTGTTGAAGCAGGGCGGCGGATCTCAGCCAGGCATGTACGTGTGCTTGAAAGTGCCAATATCAAGAAGCTGGAGATTCCGGCTGAATATCTGGTGGGTAAAGTACTTTTTCATGATGTCGCAGACCCCGGTACCGGCGAGCTTATGGCAGAAGCCAATGCTGAGCTCACACCTGAACTGGTAGAGCAGATTCACGAGGCGGGTGTTAAAAAGATTGAGGTGTTGTATGTCAACGACCTGGATCGTGGTCCTTACATTTCCAATACATTGCGTATCGATCCCACTAAAACGCAGCTGGAAGCACAGGTAGAGATCTACCGAATGATGCGTCCAGGCGAGCCGCCAACTAAAGAAGCTGCACAGAATCTGTTTAATAACCTGTTTTTCGAACCAGATCGTTACGACTTGTCACCGGTGGGACGGATGAAGTTTAACCGCCGCCTGATGCGTGATGACAGTGAAGGTCCGGGTACGCTCGATAAGAAGGATATAGAAGCGGTCATGCAAGTGCTGATCGATATTCGAAACGGCAACGGTACAGTCGATGATATCGATCATCTGGGTAACCGTCGTATCCGTTCTGTGGGTGAAATGGCAGAGAACGTTTTCCGCGTAGGTCTGGTTCGAGTCGAGCGCGCTGTACGTGAACGTCTTGGTATGGTTGAGTCTGAAGGACTCATGCCGCAAGACATCATAAACGCCAAGCCGGTGGCTGCCGCGGTTAAGGAATTTTTTGGTTCCAGCCAGTTGTCCCAATTCATGGATCAGAACAACCCATTGTCAGAGGTTACTCACAAGCGTCGTATTTCTGCACTTGGGCCGGGTGGTCTGACGCGCGAACGTGCAGGATTCGAGGTTCGAGATGTGCATCCGACTCACTACGGTCGTGTGTGCCCCATCGAAACACCAGAAGGACCCAACATTGGTTTGATCAACTCGCTGGCTGTTTATGCTCGCACAAATAACTTTGGTTTTCTGGAAACACCTTATCGCAAAGTCGAAAAGGGTATAGCTACCGACAAGATCGAATATCTCTCGGCTATTGAAGAGGGTAATTACGTTATAGCTCAGGCAAACACGGTGCTTGATGATAAAAACAAGTTGACCAACGATCTTGTATCGGTGCGTACCAATAACGAATTCACCATGGCGACGCCTGATCAGGTCGAATATATGGATGTCTCGCCGAAGCAGATTGTATCGGTTGCTGCAGCGCTTATCCCGTTTCTTGAGCATGATGATGCTAACCGAGCCCTCATGGGTTCAAACATGCAACGTCAGGCAGTGCCAACGCTGCGTGCTGAAAAGCCACTCGTCGGCACGGGTATCGAACGTATCGTTGCCGTTGATTCGGGTTCTGCTGTTGTTTCAAGACGTGGTGGCCAAGTGGATTCGGTTGACGCGGCAAGAATCGTTGTACGTGTTAATGATGACGAAGCCGAAGAGGGCGGTGGTGTCGATATCTACACCTTGACCAAGTACACACGCTCTAACCAGAACACCTGCATGAATCAGCGTCCTCTGGTACGCGTCGGTGATCAGATTGAGCGCGGCGATGTACTGGCTGATGGTCCTTCCACCGATATGGGTGAACTGGCTCTCGGGCAAAACATGCTGGTGGCTTTCATGCCGTGGAATGGTTACAACTACGAAGATTCCATTCTTATCTCCGAGCGTGTTGTCCAGGAAGATCGTTTCACGACAATCCACATCGAAGAACTGACCTCAGTTGCCCGTGATACAAAGCTTGGGCCTGAAGATATAACTGCCGATATTCCTAATGTCAGCGAAGGCTTGTTAAGCAAGCTGGACGAGTCGGGCATCGTTTACGTTGGTGCGGAGGTGCGGCCCAACGATATTCTTGTTGGGAAGGTTACGCCCAAAGGCGAGACGCAACTCACGCCGGAGGAGAAGCTGTTAAGAGCCATATTTGGCGAGAAAGCATCAGATGTCAAAGATACCTCGTTACGTGTGCCGCCTGGTATGGACGGTACGGTTATCGATGTTCGCGTATTTACACGCGATGGTGTTGATAAAGACTTGCGAGCCCAACAGATAGAACGTGAAGAGCTGAAACAAGTTCGTAACGACATCGAAGACGAGACGCGTATTATCGAAGACGATATCTATGCCCGAATCGAGAGACTGATTGAAGGTAAGGAGGCCGATAAAGGGCCTGAAGGGCTTAAAAAGGGTGACAAGATCAGTAGTGAGTACCTGACAGCTCTTGCGCGTGATCAATGGTTCCAGATTTCCATGAGTGATGAAGCACTTAATGTGCAGCTGGAGAAAATTGCACATAGCATTGCCGATCATCGTGAAGCCTTCGAACAGCGTTTTCTCGAACAGAAAGAGAAAATTACATCCGGTGACGATCTGGCACCTGGTGTGTTGAAGATGGTGAAAGTCTATCTGGCTGTAAAAAGACGTCTGCAACCTGGCGACAAGATGGCGGGACGGCATGGTAACAAAGGCGTTATCTCCATGATCGTGCCTGCCGAAGACATGCCTTACTCTGAAGACGGCTCACCGGTTGATATCTGCCTTAATCCGCTGGGAGTGCCGTCGCGCATGAACGTAGGTCAGGTTCTCGAAATGCATTTAGGCTGGGCTGCCAAAGGTCTGGGGCACAAAATCAACAGGATGATCAAGGCGCAGCAGGCAGTTAGCGATATCCGTGCTTTTCTCGAAAAGATCTACAACCACGAAGGTGCTTCGCAGCATATCGATATTGCAGGTCTGAGTGATGCAGAAGTCATGGAGCTTGCAAGCAACCTGATCAGAGGTGTGCCTATGGCCACGCCGGTATTCGATGGTGCCTCGGAGAAGGAGATTCGTCAGATGCTGGCACTGGCAGACCTGCCAGAATCCGGCCAGGCTATTCTGTACGACGGACGTACAGGCGACACCTTCGAGCGCCCGGTCTCAGTCGGCTATATGCACATGCTAAAACTCAATCACCTTGTTGATGACAAAATGCATGCGCGTTCAACCGGACCTTACTCGCTGGTTACTCAGCAGCCGTTGGGTGGTAAAGCCCAGTTTGGTGGTCAGCGTTTCGGAGAGATGGAAGTCTGGGCTCTGGAAGCTTATGGCGCAGCGTACACGCTGCGAGAAATGCTGACAGTCAAATCAGATGATGTGAAGGGTCGAAACACGATGTACAAGAACATCGTGGACGGCGACCATCGCATGGATGCCGGCATGCCTGAGTCGTTCAATGTACTACTCAAGGAGATCCGCTCTCTGGGTATAAACATCGAACTCGAACAGGACCAGTAAGCCGTGCAGCCTGGCTGGTGCTGCAAGTACTGCGCACCGGCTGGGCAAACCAATAGTTTTCCGCTGCAATACATGGGGAATATAGAATGAAAGATCTTCTGAATCTGTACAAGATGCAGGGCCAGACCGAAGAGTTTGATGCTATCCGCATAAAGCTCGCCTCGCCTGAAACCATCCGCTCGTGGTCTTATGGCGAAGTAAAGAAACCTGAAACGATCAACTACAGAACCTTCAAGCCTGAGCGTGACGGCCTGTTCTGTTCAAAAATTTTTGGTCCCGTCAAAGATTACGAATGCCTGTGTGGCAAGTACAAACGCCTCAAGCATCGTGGCGTAGTCTGCGAAAAATGTGGTGTTGAGGTAACTCAGGCCAAGGTTCGTCGTGAGCGAATGGGCCATATCGATCTTGCCAGCCCGGTTGCACACATCTGGTTCCTGAAATCACTGCCCAGCCGCATCGGTTTGCTGCTAGACATGACACTGCGTGAAATCGAACGAGTGCTGTACTTCGAAGCCTACGTGGTTATCGATCCTGGCATGACGCTGCTTGAGACCGGCCAGCTCCTCACCGATGAGCAATATCTGGAAGCGGTCGAAGAGCACGGGGATGATTTTGATGCACGTATGGGTGCTGAGGCTGTGCATGATTTACTAAAAGACATCGACATGCAGTCAGAAGCTGAAAATCTGCGTGAAGAGATTGACGCCACCAAATCTGAAACCAAACTCAAGCGTTTAACCAAGCGTCTGAAGCTTGTCGAATCATTCATTGCATCCGGTAACCGTCCCGAGTGGATGGTAATGACAATACTGCCCGTGTTGCCACCGGATTTACGCCCCCTTGTTCCATTGGATGGTGGCCGTTTTGCCACATCCGATCTTAACGATCTGTACCGTCGTGTTATCAATCGTAACAATCGACTGCGCCGTCTGCTCGAGCTCAATGCACCAGACATCATCGTGCGTAACGAAAAGCGGATGCTACAAGAGTCGGTCGATGCATTGCTGGACAATGGTAGACGCGGTCGTGCCATTACAGGGTCTAACAAACGTCCGTTGAAATCGTTGGCCGACATGATCAAAGGTAAGCAGGGTCGCTTCCGTCAGAATCTTCTCGGTAAGCGAGTTGACTACTCTGGTCGATCAGTCATCGTGGTTGGTCCTACGCTGCGTCTGCATCAGTGTGGTCTGCCGAAGAAAATGGCACTGGAGCTATTTAAACCATTCATCTTCTCCAAGCTGCAACTGCGTGGACTGGCTACAACCATTAAAGCTGCCAAGAAAATGGTGGAACGTGAAGGCGCTGAAGTCTGGGATATTCTCGAAGAGGTTATACGCGAACATCCGGTCATGCTTAACCGAGCGCCAACACTGCATCGTCTTGGTATACAGGCATTCGAGCCGGTACTGATTGAAGGCAAGGCAATTCAGCTGCATCCATTAGTGTGCGCAGCCTTCAATGCTGACTTTGATGGTGATCAGATGGCGGTTCACGTGCCGCTTTCAATTGAAGCGCAGCTGGAGGCGCGGGCGTTGATGATGTCCACCAATAATGTGTTGTCGCCAGCAAATGGCGAGCCCATCATCGTGCCATCGCAGGATATTGTTCTGGGCCTGTACTATATGACACGTACTCGCGTCAATGCGAAAGGCGAGGGCATGGTGTTCCGTGATGTCGCTGAGTGTTACAGGGCCTATGAAAGCAAGGTCGCCGATCTACATGCCAGAATCACGGTCCGTGTTATGGATTCGGTCGAGAACGAGGCCGGTGAATGGGTGCCGCAGGCGCGTCGTGTCGAGACCACTATCGGGCGGGCGATCGTATCCGAGATCCTTCCTCCGGGGCTTGAATTTGCTAATGTCGATCTGAATCTCACCAAGAAAAACATCTCCCGTCTCATCAACCTGTGCTATCGACGCCTGGGTCTGAAGGAGTCTGTCATCTTTGCTGACCAGCTGATGTACCTCGGCTTCCGTTATGCAACGCTTGCCGGTGTCTCCATTGGCATAGAAGACATGGAAGTGCCGGAAGACAAGAAGACTCTGGTGGCGGCGGCTGAAGCTGAGGTTCGTGAAATACAGAACCAGCATTCGGAGGGTCTGGTCACCAATGGTGAGCGCTATAACAAGGTTGTGGATATCTGGTCATCAGCTAATGATCAGGTAGCTAAATCCATGATGGCAAGCCTGGGTACCGAAGATGTTGTCGACAGAGAGGGTAAAACTGTCCAGCAGGAATCATTCAACTCCATCTTCATGATGGCCGATTCCGGTGCTCGTGGTTCTGCGGCGCAGATTCGTCAGCTGGCCGGTATGCGCGGTCTCATGGCAAAGCCCGATGGTTCTATTATCGAGACGCCCATCATCGCAAACTTCCGCGAAGGTCTTAACGTAAACCAGTACTTTATCTCAACCCATGGCGCTCGGAAGGGTTTGGCAGATACGGCACTCAAGACAGCCAACTCCGGTTACCTTACGCGTCGTCTGGTTGATGTCGCTCAGGATATGGTAGTTGTTGATCCTGACTGCGGTACCACTGCGGGTCTTACCATGAAGCCAATCATCGAAGGTGGTGACGTGGTTGAGCCGCTGCGTGAACGCGTGCTGGGCCGAGTGGTTGCAGCGCCTGTTATGAAGCCAAGCGATGACAAGCAAATGCTGCTTGATGCAGGTTCCTTGCTAGACGAGCATATGGTTGACATGCTTGAGGAGGAAGGCGTTGATGAAATTCTTGTCCGTTCAGCGATTACCTGTGAAGCTGACTACGGTGTTTGTGCCGCCTGTTACGGGCGTGATCTGGCACGTGGTCATCGAATCAATATTGGTGAAGCCGTCGGCGTTATGGCGGCCCAGTCTATCGGCGAGCCGGGTACGCAGCTTACGATGCGCACGTTCCACATCGGGGGGGCTGCAAGTCGTTCAGCCGCCGCCAGCAGCGTTGAGTCCAAGAGCAAGGGTAGTATCCGCTTGCACAATATGAAAGAGATTGCCAATCGTGAAGGCAAACTCATGGCGGTATCCCGATCGGCCGAACTATCAGTTGTTGACGATTCAGGGCGTGAGCGTGAGCGCTACAAGATTCCTTATGGTGCTGTTATACAAGCCAAGGAAGATGAAGCAGTTGAAGCAGGCGCAATTCTGGCCACCTGGGATCCACATACTCATCCTGTCATCACAGAGGTTGCGGGTATTGCCAAGTTTCAGGATTTCCTTGACGGGGTCACCGTTAACGCTGAGACAGACGATATTACAGGCCTGACGGATACCATCATCACCGATCACAAGCAACGTGGTGGTGCCAACAAGGATCTGCGTCCATCAGTAAAACTGGTAGGCAAGGACGGTTCGGATCTGAACTATGCGGGTACTGAAATACCCGCTAATTACATGTTGCCACCGGGTGCCATCATCAACTTGCAGGATGGTGATGAGGTTCAGGTAGGTGATGTTGTTGCCCGTATTCCTCAGGCCTCTTCCAAAACACGTGATATTACTGGTGGTCTACCACGTGTTGCTGATTTATTCGAGGCGCGCAAACCCAAGGAGCCAGCCATACTTGCCGAGAAGAGCGGCACGGTGAGCTTTGGTAAGGAAACCAAAGGCAAGCAGCGTCTGGTCATAACAGGGCCTAATCAGGAGCACTACGAAGAGCTCATACCGAAGTGGCGTCACATTAATGTGTTCGAAGGTGAAACCGTGGAACGTGGCGAAACCATCGCTGATGGCGAACCTAATCCTCAGGATATCCTGAGATTGCGTGGAGTGGAGACGCTTGCTGCCTATCTGGTACAGGAAATTCAGGACGTTTACCGGCTGCAGGGTGTGAAAATCAACGATAAGCATATCGAGGTCATTATTCGCCAGATGCTGCGTAAGGTTGAAATTTCCGAATCTGGCGATACACGACTTCTGCGTGGCGAACAAGTTGACTTTTTGCGTGTCAAAGAGGTTAACGAGGCGCTGTTGGCTGAGAAGTCTAGTGCCAAACCTGCAGAGTTTGACAATTTGCTGTTAGGTATAACAAAGGCATCGCTTGTGACTGAGTCGTTTATCTCTGCAGCATCGTTTCAGGAAACTACCCGTGTGCTTACCGATGCCGCAGTTCGAGGCGCCAGAGACGATTTGCGCGGACTTAAGGAAAACGTTATCGTTGGTCGACTGGTGCCTGCTGGTACCGGACTTGCATTTCATAATGAGCGACGTAAGAGTAGGGCCAAGCTTAGCCTCGATCATGATCAGGCATTCGATCAGGTTATTGAGCAGGAAACTGCGCTTGCTGCCAGCACTTTGACAGAGGGTGATGCAATCCCGGCAAGTTTACTGGATAGCATTAGTCCTCCAGAAGGCGAAGGAGCCAGTGAGAGCTAGTTTTTAGCACCTGTACTGCTCATTGACTAAATGCCCTCTTCGCGAGGGCATTTTTTTGCCTGGAACATTTGTTCGTATTATTTGTTCGTAGAAAAGGGCAAGTAACTTAGCGACTTGTCTTAACCACTCAAGATTTTAGATCGACAGGGAATACGACGTGGAGGCAGGCCTGATCAGATTTGGTCGCGGTTTGATTGCGACCAAACAGTGGTTTGTTGAAGTGCATGGTTTCATGAAATGTGATGAGATTTGCATCAACGTAACGGTAAAATTTGATTGCTCGGCTCTTCAATGGAATCAAGGGCACACGCCTTGCTCCCACCGGTAGTAGAACACGGTAGGAGCCGAGATGAATAACTCTATAGATACCAACACACTACTAGTTCAATTGCGGGCCATGGCTCAGGATGCGGGTATTCCCCCATCTGAAGCCGTCAACCCTGAGTTGCGACCTGCTGCGGATACGTTGGATTTTTCCAAAGTATTGGAAAAATCTTTGCAGGCGGTTAATACGCGAAGCGTAGAGGCGAGAGAGCTTCGTACATCCTTTGAGGCAGGCACTCCAAACGTCGAGTTGTCCGATGTCATGGTCGCAGCGCAGAAAGCCCGCATCTCCTTCGAAGCGTTGACGCAGGTACGCAACAAAATGCTGTCAGCCTACAAGGAAATTATGAGTATGCCGCTCTAGGCTTCAAATTAAGTTCAACTTGACGATTTCTGCAGATTGCACGATGGATCTGGACTGTAGCGATTTTTCCATCACCTTTAAGATTCAGACTATCGCTGACCGATGAGTGACGCTCAAGCAATCAATTCTCCTGTTGAAGCAAATCCTGTTGTGGCAGCTTTCGCACGCGGCCTGATCACCCGACAACTAAGTGCCTTGCTCATTGTAGCTACCGCTCTGACGCTTGGTGTGGGACTGATCCTGTGGGGCATGAAACCTGACTTCGTTCCGGTAGCGGATCAAGGTGGTCGCGAAGATACCTTACAGATTATCGAGATGCTTGGTGCACAACAAGTGCAATACAGGCTTGACCCTTCGACGGGTTTGGTTCTGGTACCGCGCGATCAAGCTGCACAGGTGCAAATGGCTCTGGCAGCGAACGGATTCAATGCCGGAAACAAGCAAGTGGGTCTGGAGCTTCTGCAGCAACAACCTGCATTGGGCACAAGCCACTTTACAGAATCTGCCCGCTACCAGCATGCGCTGGAAATTGAGATGTCACGCACCATCGGCACCATGCGCAATGTGGAATCAGCCCGAGTTCATTTGGCGATGCCTAAGCAGTCAGTGTTTGTACGTGATCGTGAACAGGCCTCCGCATCTGTCATGATCAAACCAGAATCTGGCCGCAATATTGAAGAAGAACAGGTAAACGCTGTGATCAATCTGGTGGCTTCAAGTATCCCTTATCTTGAAAGTGGTCAGGTGACGGTTGTTGATCAATGGGGACGGTTGCTATCAACAGGTGATAGTTCAACAAGTGGTGCAACGCGAGATCAATTTCAGTATGCAAGAAAGTTGGAAAAACTTTATTCGGAACGAATCGAGTTATTGCTAACGCCGATTGTTGGCGCTGGTCGTGTTCGGGCAATAGTGACAGCAGATCTGGATTTTACTGTTAACGAAGAGACACAGGAGACGTTCGAGCCTGATGCGGCACAGTTACGTAGTGAGCAAGTTGATACGCAGATTAACCGAAATGGCGGTGCAGAAGGTGTACCAGGTGCATTGACCAACCAGCCACCAGGTAATGGCGTAGTTGATCCGGAAGTTCCTGGCGCGGACGTAAACGCTGAAACTAGCAATGAGTCATCATCGGAGACCAAGAACTACGAGCTGGACAAAACGATTAGACATATGCGTAAAATGCCCGGCAATATACGCCGTCTCTCAGCAGCTGTAATTATTGATGATAAATTTGATACGGGTGAGGATGGTGTGGTGATACGTACACCATTAAATGAAGAGGAGCTGGCCGAGTACACCCGTCTTGCGCAAGAGGCGATAGGTTTTACAGATGCGCGAGGTGATAGCGTAGTCGTGTTCAATCGCTCTTTCCAGCCTGTAGAAGAGATTATTCCGGTTGAACCCTTGCCGATGTGGAAGCAAAGCTGGTTTAGCACTATCGTTCGACAGGTGCTTGTGGGCTTATCAGTATTGTTGCTTGTGCTGATGGTGTTGCGCCCTGCCGTCAAGCGGCTGATGCCGGCACCATCCACATTAGCTTTGGCAGCAGGTAGCAGCGACGATGAATCCCGATACGAAAATGCTGCAGACAAGAAGCCAGCGGACGCTGTTCAAGAACTACCCACATTGGATCCACCGCCCGTGGTGTATGGCGATATCCTGAATATGGCGCGAGCCATGGCAGCAGAAGATCCAAAGCGAGTTGCGAAAGTTGTTAAGGACTGGGTCTCTGAAAAGTAATGGCGGAAGCGGAAAAAAGCGCTGACGCAGCGGCCCCTGAGCTTGAGAAGATAGCCCTGAGCGGTTCGACTCAGGCCGCGATTCTGTTGATGGCGTTAGGTGAGGAAGAAGCTGCAACCATACTCACGCATATGAAGCCTGAGGAGGTTCAGGCCGTAGGTGAGGCCATGACTGCTATACACGGCGTTACACAGGAGCAGATCGGCGAGACACTGGATCAGTTTATCAACCGTGTACGTAACGAATCTTCACTGGGTCATGAGTCAGCCAAGTATTTTAAATCCACGTTGACCCGGGCACTGGGTAAAGACAAGGCAATCAGTGTACTTGCCAACATGGAGCCGATGGAGGATGACTCAGGCTTAAGCTCACTGCAGTGGATGGATCCCCGAGTGGTTGCCAGAATAATCAGCCAGGAACATCCACAGATTATCGCAACCGTACTTAGCCAATTGAAGTCTCAACAGGCAGGTTCCGTGCTTGATCTTTTACCGGATTCTATTCGCGCAGACATCATGATGCGCATTGTAAAACTTGACAAGATTCATCCAGCCGCATTGACGGATTTGAATGAGATCATTCAGGAGTTATTTGAAAACAACGCCACCATCGAAATTTCCGGACTTGGTGGAGTGACATCGGTTGCTGATATTCTTAATAGTGTATCCAAGGAGGTAGAGGAGCAAGTGCTAATGGCTATCGAAGAGACTGATGCGGATATCGTGGCGCAGATCAAGGATAGTATGTTCATATTTGAAAATCTTCTGACTGTGACTGATCGAGATACTCAGACTCTTCTAAGAGATTTAAGTAATGAAGACCTGATTCTGGCTCTGAAAGGTGCATCTCAGGAAATGCAGGAAAAAATGTTTCGCAATATGTCATCGCGAGCTGCTGAACTACTTAAGGACGATCTTGAGGCCAAGGGGCCTGTTCGTTTGTCCGATGTAGAAAAAGCTCAACGTACGATTCTGACAGCCGCCAAACAAGCGGCTGAAGATGGCAACATTTCGCTAGGTGGAAAAGGAGACGATTTTGTTTAGAGTACTCAGCGAAGAGGAATCGAAAAAGGTGACGCGCTGGCGTGCACCTGAAATAGATTCTAATACTGCAGTCATTGCTAAAACACGGCAAGAGTCCAGCCCTGAACAACCTCATAAGGATAGTAGTGTTCAAGCATTGCAAGGTGGTCTTGACCCAAAACCCGGCCACCTTCGGACGGCTTCATCAGCACCGCGATCGCGTTCCTTGAATTCGGCCGACGTACCCATTTTCAGTTCGAATTTGCAACGGAGCGCTGGCGACATTCCACAATCCAGTGATCTTACAGCCCCTGTATCTGCAGAGCTTTTACAATCAAGTTACGACGAAGGTTTTTCGCGAGGATTTGCTCAAGGTAAAGCTGCTCTGCAAAATGCGTCTGTTAAAGAGCTGGAGACGATTATTCTAGCGCTTACTAAAGCATCTGAACGAGCTAAAAATAGTGATCTTGAACAGGAGCTGGTAGCCATGGTCGTAGACATTGCACGGCTTGTAATTCGGCGTGAGGTCAGTCTTGAACCTGAAATCATGCATGCCGTAGTGACAGCGGGTCTTGAGCAAGTTGCGGCAAGTTCTGCCTCTCAGTGTGTTTATCTTCATCCTGTCGATGCCAATATTGTCCGCGAGCAGCTTCCGGCAGACGTTGTGGTAAGAGTACTTGACGATCCTTCTTTGGCTCGTGGCGGGTGTCGAATCGAGTCGGGCTCCAGTGAGGTCAGCGCGGGCATTGAAGACTGGTTAAGTTCCGTGTCATTGCAATTGGGACTGGTTCCCGAGAAAGTCGAGATGCCGGCTGAAGATTCCACGATTGGATAATGAATAACACACGAAAGAAATCGCCTGAAGGGGAATTTATCAACAGTAAGGAGATACCGGCGCAAGTGTCAGCTCCTCTTATTGCTCCATTGGCTGCTCCCTTGGCTGCTACCTTGGCTGAGCGAATCAAACTACGTAGAGCGGATCTTGCGCTTGGCGAATTGCCGGTTCAAGGGCGCCTGAGTACATTGCGTGGTCTTACGCTGGAGGCAGAAGGGTGCAAGGCCGCAATAGGGACACGTTGTCTGATAGATACCGTTTCAGGGAGCAGTATCGAAGCTCAGGTTGTTGGTTTTAATCGCGACCGAACATTGTTGATGCCAGCAGGTTCTGTTGAGGGCATACGCTCACAGGCAAGAGTGCGTCCGATATCCGGTCAGGCTATGGCGCCGACTGGCGATGGGCTTCTTGGCCGTGTAATCGATGCGCGCGGCGCGCCAATTGATTTACTTGGCCCATTAAAATCTGACGGACAGGTTGCGCTGTTAGGAAAACCCATCAATCCCTTGAGCAGAGCACCAGTAAATACAAGCTTCGATGTGGGTGTAAGAGCTATTAACGGTTTGATTACTCTTGGGCGTGGACAACGGGTCGGTTTGTTTGCAGGTTCGGGCGTAGGAAAAAGTGCGTTGCTGGGTATGATGACTAAATACAGTGAAGCTGATGTGACTGTCATCGGACTCATTGGAGAAAGGGGCAGGGAGGTAGCGGATTTTATTCGCGACACCCTCGGAAAGCAGGGTTTGGAAAATGCGGTAGTAGTGGCAGTGCCAGCTGATCAACCACCATTGCTAAGGCTGCAAGGCGCTATGTTGGCCACAGCCATTGCAGAAAGCTTTAGAGAGCGTGGCAGACAGGTATTGTTACTTGTTGATTCATTAACAAGATTTGCTCAAGCTCAACGAGAAATTGGTTTGGCCACCGGCGAGCCACCGACCAGCAAGGGCTACCCTCCGTCAGCATTTGCCATACTGCCACAGCTGGTGGAACGAGCAGGTAAATTGGCTTCCGGTGGATCAATTACTGCGATATACACAGTGCTCGCTGAAGGGGATGATCATAACGATCCAGTAGTCGATGCAGCGCGGGCCGTTCTGGATGGTCATATTGTACTGACACGTGCCTTATCCGACGCTTCGCATTATCCGGCTATTGATATTGGTGCTTCAGTGAGTCGGATAAGAGCAGCTGTAAATTCACCTGAGGAGGATCAGCTCATAAGACGCGCATTGAAGCTGGCTGCCGCCTACAGAGCTCAGGAGGATATGCTCAGGGTCGGGTTATATCAACGCGGTTCTGACCCTGTTTTGGATGAGGCTGTAGCAATCTGGCCTAAACTGCAGCGCTATTTGCAGCAGTCCGTGAATGAGGCAATTAATATTGAGACTAGTCGTAGGCAACTTTCAGATATTCTGGGTATAAATCCATAGCAGTTCTCTGCATTTGAATTTGGGTTTGAAACTGGATTTGGATACGAATACGAAGATAGGTCCGGGAATTTGCAGGTGTATTGGTAGCTGTACAAAATAATGGCGGCATCATATCGAACACATTTGCAGCATCTTGATGGGACTGCGTTGGTTTTGCGAACCAGTGTAACTCCAGGTAACCGTTTTTAGCGTGCAAATTGCTGAATACTTCAACTCTGGCGCCGACATCAATAGTAGATGCAGAAGCTGGAAATGGAAAATGACGTCAAAGCAGTTAGGAAAACTTGAAGAGCTTGCCAGTAAACGTGCCGATCAAAGCCGTCATACCCTTGAGCGAGAGCAGCGTAAGCTAGCTAAGATCGAGCATCATCGAGCTGAGCTGCGCGCCATCACTAATGAGTACCAGCAAGCCGTGCTGGGTGAGCTCGAGGTTGCGCCGCAACAACTTGCCCATCGCCGAGCCTTCGTCGAGCAACTGACTCATAAGATTGATGAGCTCTCTGAAAAAAGCGATCAGAAGCGCCAGAGCGTCCGCGCTAAATCACTGGAGCACCAGCAGCGAACGGCCCAGCACACAGCAATAGATATTGTAAACAACCAGCGCATTGATGCAGATTACTTGAGAGCAAACCAGCGCCAGCAGCAACAGCTTGATGAAGTCGCCCGGGGCCAGCATTTCGAACGGAACAGAATTGACCAGGAGAGTGATAATGAGTGATTACAAAGCTTCGTTACCGAGTAAATCTCTGGAATTTTCTTCCTCTTTATCGACCGTGTCATCTTCGTCGATGTCAGGGGTGGATTCGATGAGCGGGTCGGAGAGCGGGAAATCAATGGATCGAGTTTTTTCGCGAGAACTGTCTCGTGCTTCCGAACAAGCTGCACCATCAAAAGAGGCTCACGGTAGCTCGAGACGTGAGAAGCTTGATTCGTCAGTGCGAAAATCCCAAAATCCTGCAGAGCAAACTCAACGCCGTGATCAAAAAACAACTGAAAATTCCGCCAATGCGCCCCGTAAGGCAACAGACAATAATGCTGAATCTCGTTCAAACGTCTCTACCAAAGATTCCCAAGCTGTTGAGCGTTCTGGTGACAGGAAAACTCCTGCAACGAATTCTGCGAGTGAGCAAAACGCCTTGGATGCAAAACGTGCGGATGAACTAACGCAAAAGCCAGTCGGTGGGAATGATGCTTCACAGCGTGCTGAACAAGCTGCCGTACAGCTAGCGTTGCCTGATGTCCGGCATTCAGAGGAAAAAAATCCGAAATTACCGCATTCAGATATGGTAGCTACTGAAGATATTGAAGCAGGCAATTCGGGTCTGGATCAAATTAGTGCTGATAAATTGGGAGAAATTGGGGAGCAGCCCAAGCAGGCTCATCCTGCCAGGGTAGGCCCGGGTGAACTGACCCTGGTGACTATCAATCCGTCAGACTTTGAATTGTCTGATACCAGTGAAATTGATTCGGAATCGATGGCGGTGCTCTCGATGCCGGCTGTATTTAATTTAGAGAGTGATAGTGGCAATACCCTGGATTCTGAGGCCAAAGCAGTACTCCTTGCTGAGGCATCGAATGCCGAGAACGCTACCACCCAGCCGACAACAGATAGCATTATTGTTGACGCATCTAAAAACCTGCCGGTCGATGCACCTGCGCTCAATGATGGTACAACACTACGTGATGCCAATCAGCCTGCAGCAGCACCTCGACTCACTGCTGGTGAGCAACTATTGTCTGGCCAACTAGCGAGTAGACAGGCACAACTATTCAATGCTGTTACAGTTCGTAGACTTCACACTGATACAGAAAAACAGGAATCTGGTGTTGATGAGATCGCTGAGCCGGAAGCTGTTGTCGGTCCGCTAACGGATACAATAAAAACCAGGAATGCTAAATTATTAGTAGATGGTGCACGGTATTTTGATGCATCTACCGCCAAACTTATGCTGGCCCAGACTCCTGGAAGTGATGTAAACAGAGCGCAGGCAGCAGAGCTTCGTGCTCAGGCTGCCGAAATTGAATCAGCTAGCAATTTAGCAACAACGGTGGCAGTGCAGCAAGCTGCAGAACAGAAAGCTGAACATCAACCGCTGCAGGTCAATATGGCACAGCTTCGCCAAATGGCACAGCAACAAGCACAGAATTCAGGGCTTGCAATGCTTGCTGCTACAGTGGAACCCGGCGAAAGAGCTGCTCAATCATCGGATAACACGTTTCATTCACTGCCCGGCGGCATTGTTACTGCTCCACAGGTTCAGAGAGTAGACACAGGAAACGCTCAGACCATTAACGCGCCAATTAACATTCCGGTTTTGCAAAATGATGCTGACAAGGCGATGGCGGGAAATATTCGGTGGATGGTTAATGAAGGGGTGAAGAATGCAGTGGTGAATGTTACTCCCAACGGAATGGGGCCGATCTCAGTATCCATTGGTATTGAAAAGGACCAAATGAATGTGTCTATCGTTGCTCTTCAAGGATCAACTCGAGAAGCATTGGATTCCATGCTTCCCAGACTAAGAGAGCAACTTGCGGCGCAAGGACACGATAGTGTGAAAGTTGACATATCAGGCGGTCGTGCAGAACAATCCGATCGAGGCTATGGACATCAGTTTAGCGGTGATCAGGATACTTCTCCGCAAGATCAACAATCAAATAGCAAAAATCGAAGTGACGAGAAATCAGACAACGGAACTCGTAGAGGAGGTAATTCTGTCGCTGAAGACGCACAGGGTTTGCTAACGATTAACGAGAATGGATCAGTGTCAAGTCGGTATGATATATATGTTTAGCAGGTATCCTGCAAATGTGAGGGCTTTTGCCTCATCTTTACTAAGGGTTTTCGCATGAAGAAGAAAATCCTGTTGGGTGTGGCGAGCTTTTTCGGTCTCGCCTTGATTGTTGGTGGCAGTGTTGGGGCATCTTTGTATTTTACGGGTGCGCTAGATCCTAATCCGGAGATAGCGGCTGCAATATCAGAGGATGAGATACCACCCGAAAATACTTACTATTACAACGTACAACCCGAGTTTGTTGTAAATTTTCAAGGCAAGTCTCGAGTTAAATTTTTGATGATAGAGATGGTTGTAGCAACACATGACGATAAGGTTGTGCCGCTTCTCACAGAACACGATCCTGAGCTGCGTAATGCGCTTCTAAATCTTCTCTCAGTACAGGATGCTGAAGTGTTGAAAACTATTGAGGGTAAGCAGGCTTTGCGTGATGAGGCGCTTGTGGTCATTGATGAGATTGTAGAGCGTCATCATGAGGCTGAAAAAGTGCTTGATGTATTCATAACCCGACTAGTCATGCAATAACTATGAAGATTCGCTAACTGAAATGGAGAAAACAAAAGCAGCTGCAACCGCCTATGACTTCGTTCACCCAGGGCATAAGCTTAATACGCAATGGCCTGTGTTGGATCTAATCAGTCAACGCGTGGCTGATGAATTGGCAATTTCGTTATCAGAGCGTTTGCAAGTCAAAATGAGAGGGGGGGCTGCGCCGACAACCAGAGGTAAGTACGCGCAGTATCTACAACTGGTTGGCAAGACGGGTACGGTACACGAGCTTTCTGTCTCTCCATTGTCTGGCGGTGTCTTTTTTTGTATGGATACAAGTGTTGTATCCGCAATTGTCAATTGCTACTTTGGTGGTAGTGCAGAACTAACGCCGCTGGATGTACCGCGAAGGCTTTCCAGAACAGAATCACGGGTTATGCAGCATGTTGTAGAGGCTGTGGCGTCATCTTTGAGTAGCGGTTGGTCAATGCTCATGCCAATCGATGCAAATGTAGTGAAAGTAGTGGATATTGAGCGACTTGCCAATGCGTCACTTGAACAGGTCATGGTGACCAGTGAAATAAATTTAAGTGTTGGCGAGATAGAACTGCCTTGTCAGATCGTCTATCCGTTTGAGACGTTAAACCCCATCAATGCACAGCTACAAACCGAGAAGGGAAATCAACCACAGCATGATGAGCAGTTCAGTAATTCAATGAAACGTGAATTGCTTAATTGCGAATTGGAAATACGTGGTGTTCTGGCCGAATCGCATATCACCCTGGGAACCTTGCTGGAGCTTAAAGCTGGCGATTTTATTGCTTTACGGGATGTACAGACAGTTTCATTCAAGACACAGAACATGCCTTTGTTTGAAGCCCGAGTGGGTAATTCTAATGGTAGAGTTTCCGCCAGCGTCTCGCGTTGGCACTTACCGGTAACCTCATAAGAACATGGCCGAAGAGAACACCGACCAATCATCCGAAGATACTGAAGAACCCCTTGTTTCTGATTCTGGTGGTGAGTCTACTGAAGAAGCGGTGACTGCGGAGGTAAATGCTGAAGATGCAGCGGCAGGTGACGCGCTAGAAGACGAGGGCCAGACATCGGATTCTGTTGATACATCGTCTTACCCCTCTGGCAAAGAAACACCCAAGTCCGCCAATGAACCCAATATTGTCAATGAGGTCCCATCTTCAGAGCACACACGCGCCACGAATGTAGATGGTGGTGAAATTACGACACCTATCACTGATATATCCATGTTATTGGATATACCTGTCACCCTTTCGATGGAGATTGGTCAGACGAAAATATCGATAAACGAATTACTCAAACTCGGTAAGGATTCTGTCATCGAGCTACAGAGAATGGCACACGAGCCTCTGGATGTGTTGGTTAACGGTACCTTGGTTGCGCATGGTGAGGCTGTGGTGGTGGGTGATCGCTTTGGCATCAGGCTAACTGATGTTATAAGCACTCAGGAACGATTACGTAAGTTCGGATAATAGTTGGTCTGAAACTGGCAGTCAGCTTAACGTGTAGCAGGCACTGACCAAATAGAATACTGGGTCATCCAGGATTTATATCTGTAATGATTGTCTGTTGGGATGGCTCTGTCGCGTCATGGTTTTTGAACACATCATCTTTATCAAATTGAAAATAGTACACCTGGCCGCTGAGACGGCAGGTCTATCCTTAAGGAGAGGTCAATGTTCCCTTGTAGAGCGGGGTGCTGTTTGCGGTATTTCGGCATCAGCCTTCTGTGGATGTCACCCATAAGCGGTGTGTTTGCAGCAGAACCCGGTACAACCGTCATTAACCCGCTGGTTACTTTGGGCAAGCTTGCAGTAGCTTTGGTGTTAGTGCTCGCTGTTTTCTGGCTGTTCGCCAGGGTCATGCGGCAATTCCAGGGATTACAGGGCGGGCTGCATCAAGGATTGAAGATTATTGCTGCGTTGTCAGTAGGTCAGCGAGAAAAGGTCATTGTGGTGCAAGCAGGCGACGAGCAGCTCGTGCTGGGTGTGACTGGCTCGCAAATAAATACCTTGCACATCCTCCAGAGCCCGCTGACTAATAGCACACAAGCGAAGGATCCGGCTGATTTCAGAAATAAGCTTGCAGCAGCTTTGAAGCGTCAGGTGCCCGAGGAATGAGACGCTTGCTATTGGCATTGTTAGTCTCACTGACAATCCTGGTATTGCCGATAAGTGCAATCGCACAAAGTGGTTTACCTGCCATTATTGTGGATTCCGCGGAAGGGGGCGCTCAGACATGGAGTCTGAGCTTGCAAGCTCTAGTGCTGATGACAACGCTAAGCCTCTTGCCAGCCATGCTGTTGTTGATGACTTCGTTTACCCGCATAACAATTGTGCTTGGGATATTGCGCACAGCTCTTGGAACTGCTCAGACACCATCAAATCAGGTATTGATTGGTCTTGCGCTGTTCCTGACCCTGTTTATCATGCGGCCTGTATTCACTGAGGTTTATGAGACTGCAGTGCAACCATTTCTGGCTGAAGAGATTGATGCGCAAACGGCCATTGAAGTGGCTGCTGAGCCCTTTCGGAAATTCATGATTCAGCAGACACGAGACAATGATATTAATCTATTCCTGAATATGTCCAATGCACCACCTCCGCAGAATATCAATGACGTCTCTTATTGGGTTTTACTACCTTCATTTGTAACCAGTGAACTAAAAACAGCCTTTCAAATCGGGTTTCTTTTATTTATTCCATTCCTGATTATTGACCTGGTGGTCGCTAGCGTCTTGATGTCTATGGGCATGATGATGCTATCACCGCTGATTATCTCGCTTCCATTCAAACTGATGCTATTCGTGCTGGTTGATGGTTGGAATCTTGTTTTAGGTACTCTGGCGGGCAGCTTCTTTATATGACGCCAGATACTGTAATAGAGCTGGGCAGAGGTGCTTTGACAATTACAGTCATGCTAGCGGCTCCCTTGCTGTTGGCGGCACTGGTAACTGGACTATGTGTTGGTCTGTTTCAAGCTGCCACCCAAATTCAAGAGCAGACACTAAGCTTTATACCCAAGTTATTTGCCATGGTTGTTGCATTGTTGGCAACAGGGCCCTGGCTTTTGCAGACCATCACCGATTACACATCGGATCTTATTATCAATGTTGTACCCAGGATATTAGGCGCATAGGATGTCTGCGCTTGTTCTCACGGCAGAGCAGATTAATAGCTGGGTAGCTTTAGCGATCTGGCCTTTGGTCCGTATCTCCGGTCTAATGGCGATTATGCCTGTAGTGGGTGGTGGTGAAGTGCCTGTAAGAGTGCGTGTCGGACTCTCTGTACTGATCACGATTCTAATCATACCATCACTCGATCCTATGCCCACCGTTGACCCACTGTCGATAGATAGTGTATTCATATCCTTGCAGCAATTGCTGATTGGTGTTTCCATGGGTTTGCTGGTGTTGATAGCCTTTAATGCCGTCACCATGGCAGGTGAATCCATCGCTATTTCGATGGGCTTGGGTTTTGCACTGATGAACGACCCTCAGAACGGCGCGCAAGTACCTGTGGTATCTCAATTTTACCTGGTGCTTGCTACGTTGCTCTTTCTTTCTCTTGATGGTCATCACGCTATTCTTATATTGCTGAGTAGCAGCTTTCAATTGATGCCTGTAGGGAAATATCTTGGCCCCGATAGTTTCTGGATTATAGTAAGTTGGGGAGCAACAGTGTTCTATGGAGCGTTGGCCATAGCTTTGCCAGCGCTGGCTGCTATGTTAACAGTCAATATTACTATGGGTATTATTACAAGAGCAGCACCACAGCTAAACATATTCTCAGTAGGTTTTCCAATAACAATGACCGTGGGATTTTTTGCGATTATGCTTTCCCTTGATACATTTCACGTCTCTTTTGCCCATTTGCTCAAGCTAACGGAAACTACCATTGCGCAATTACTCGGTAGCTGATGGCTGAGCAAGATACTGGTGCAGAGCGTACCGAGGACGCAACTCCCAAGCGAATTGCGGATGCGCGAAAAAAAGGTGATGTAGCACGTTCCAAGGAACTGAACACTGTATTGATGTTGTTGGCGTCACTAATAGGGTTTGCCATGCTCGGTGATACGGGGGTTACCGCTTACAAGCAGTTGGCTCGTAACCAGTGGCAGATCGATCGAGACAATCTATTCACAAATGACGGTGTTTTAAACGGATTTCTATTGCCATTCATGGAGGCATTATGGATTGCATCCCCGTTTCTATTGCTGATGCTTTTGGCCGTCTTTATAGGCCCTTTATTTATGGGTGGTTGGGTATTCAGTGTATCGTCACTAAAAATAGATCTCAAAAAGCTTGACCCGTTTGCTGGCATAAAGCGCATGTTCGGAATTCAGAGCCTTGCAGAATTGGTAAAATCAGTATTGAAAGTTGTAGTGCTTGCCTGCTTGTCGTTTCTGATGTTTTCTCTATATATCGATGATTATCTGAGTTTGGGTACTATGCCATTGGTAGAAGCTATCAATAGGGCATTTGGTATAATTTTTGTCATTATATTGGTGCTGGTTTTGAGTTTGAGCCTGGTGGCTGTTGTTGACGTACCGTACCAACAGTGGTCGTATGCAAAAAAATTGAAAATGACCTTTCAGGAGGTACGAGAAGAGAACAAGGAGCAGGTGGGCAATCCGGAAGTGAAGTCCAGGATTCGTCAGATGCAACAAGCTAATGCCAATAGAAAGATGCTCCTCGATGTTCCCTCAGCTGATGTCATCATCGTCAATCCTACTCATTTCTCAGTAGCGCTACGATATGACGATGATCTGGTAGCGCCGGTAGTTGTAGCTAAGGGTGTCGACCATATGGCACTAAAAATAAGAGAAATCGCTCGCCATAATAAAGTGACGATTTTCAGCGCACCACCTTTAGCTCGCGCCTTATATAACCATAGCGATATCGGAGAAACCATTCCATCCGAGCTCTATTTGGCGGTGGCACAGGTTCTGGCCTATGTGCTGCAAGTAAAAGAGTCAACTTCGGACAACAGGCGTAGTTTAATTCCCCCAACTAACTTGCCGGTACCCAAGTCATTTCAATAATTCAATCGGTATGTAACGCAGGTTTACGATGAACATTCTCAACCTCAAGCGTCTGATCAATGAACTGCACCTGACTGGTCTGGGAGCACCATTTCTAGTGCTGTTAATGCTGGTTATGATGGTGTTGCCCATACCAACAATAGGTCTGGATCTGTTGTTTACATTCAATATAGCCTTGTCACTGATTGTTCTCCTGGTGACTGTCTATACCAGCCGGCCACTAGAGTTCTCCTCATTTCCTACAGTTCTGCTCGTGGCAACCATGTTACGTCTGTCGTTGAATATTGCCTCGACACGTGTGGTGCTTCTGGAGGGGCACACGGGTACTGCATCAGCTGGCCAGGTGATTGAATCATTCGGTAATTTTGTTATCGGTGGAAACTATGCCGTTGGCTTTGTTGTATTTGCCATTCTGGTTATTATAAATTTCGTGGTAGTCACTAAAGGAGCGGGCCGGGTTTCAGAGGTCAGTGCCCGATTTGTACTGGATGCAATGCCGGGCAAGCAGATGGCTATTGACGCCGATTTGAATGCTGGACTGGTCGATCAGGATGAAGCCCGTAAGCGCCGATCCGATATTGCCAAAGAGGCAGATTTTTATGGCTCCATGGACGGTGCCAGTAAATTTGTTAAAGGTGATGCTATTGCAGGGCTGCTGATTTTGTTTATCAATATCCTGGGTGGCCTTGCAGTGGGTGTCGGTCAGCATGATCTTAGTTTTGGCGAAGCTGCTACAAACTACACACTGTTAACTATTGGAGACGGACTTGTGGCTCAGATTCCGTCTCTGCTCTTATCGATGGGAACTGCAGTTATCGTTACTCGTGTCTCTTCGGCGGAAGATATGGGAGAACAAATTTCAATTCAATTGTTCAAGGATCCAAGGGCCATTATCATAACGGCGATACTGATAGGCTTGTTAGGAATTGTTCCGGGTATGCCTAATTTGGTGTTTCTGATTCTTGCCGTCGTTTTGGGGGGGTATGCATACTACTCACGTCAGTCGTATGCAGATGCCGAAATCGTTGTTGAGGAAAAGGCAGGCATGCCTGAACCCAAAGCAGATCTTAGTTGGGATGATGTTCGTAGTGCCGATATCCTGGGGCTTGAAGTCGGGTTTGGCCTGATTCCTCTGGTCGATGCAGCGCAAGGGGGTAAGCTTCCTGACAGAATAAAAGCGGTACGGCGTAAGCTTACAGAAGAGCTGGGTTTCCTCATCCACTCTGTACACATTCGTGACAACCTGGATCTTCCGCCATCTCGCTATCGTATTTCCATCCTTGGTGTTACTGAGGGCGAAGCGGATCTTTATCCTGACAAAGAAATGGCGATTGGCACAGGTGTTGAGTCCAGTTCATTAAAAGGAATAGTATCCAAAGACCCGGCCTACGGCATGGACGCAGTGTGGATTCGCGTGGATCAACGCGATTATGCACAGTCTTTAGGTTACACGGTAGTCGATCCGGGCACGGTTATAGCGACGCACATGAGCAAGCTACTCATGCAACACGCGGGTAGTCTGCTAGGTCATGAAGAAGTGCAGGCATTGCTGGATTCTCTAGGTAAATCTGCACCTCGGCTTGTTGAGGATCTGGTCCCTAAAATGTTGCCTCTACCAACGGTGGTCAAGGTGTTACAGAATTTACTGGACGAAGGTATACCGGTGCGCGATATGCGGTCTATTGCCGAGACACTTGCCGAAAAGGGGACGCATACGCAGGACGCAGAAGAGCTGACTGCCTCGGTACGAGTAGCGCTGCGTCGACAGATTACAGGACAATTAGCGTTGTTTGAAGATACCTTGCCGGTCATAACGCTGGATGCTGAGCTTGAAAAACTTTGTCTTGACTCAGTAACGTCAGAAAATGCAGGAGGGCTTGGCATAGAACCCGGCCTTGCCGAGCGTCTTTATCAATCGCTCGCCGATAGTGTGCATAGGCAGGAAGTGAATGGTGAGCCAGCTGTTCTGCTGGTTAGCCCTAAATTACGCCCTTGGCTTGCCGGTATGGTGAGACACACTATTCCTTTGCTCAAAGTTCTTGCCTATAACGAGATTGCTGAAACCAAACGATTGAAAGTCATCGCCAACATTGGTGGTGAAGCCACAGCCTGACGTGCACAGTGTTTTCTCCTTGCCGCCTATTAGATAATCGCAAATCCGACTATGCAACTTAGAAGATTCACTGCCGATACAACTCCAGCCGCTCTTGGTGCTGTTCGTCTAGCACTTGGCGACGATGCCATCATTCTGGCAAATCGCAAAATTGGTGATCAGGTGGAGATTATCGCAACCGGGCAGATGGAAGATGCGCAGGCGATGGCCGAGATTAGTCTGGACGACTCGCAGTTTACCTCTACTAATGGTAGGTCAGCGTCGCAAGACTCAGGCCGCAAGCTACAGTCACGAGACGCACAGGCAAACGCGACGCCGCAAACTCCGACCGCTGCAGCTACAACCATGGAAGCCTTGGCAGCTGTGGTCGAAGAAGCAGAAAAGCACGCTGAATCTACACCAATTGTTCAGTCTGGTCAGTCACCGTTGTCTATGTACCTTGACCCTGTGTCTCCTGCAGCTAGCTCCGTGCTTGATGATGTTCGATCTTCAGATTATTCAAACAAGCAGTTAAAAGATGAAAGAGCGGCTAATCGAGCTGTGGATATGTCTCACGGTTTGACTGATAGCACTGATAAACAAACACTCGTCATGGGGTTGCCAAAGAACGAAGGTAGTCTAGGTACAGATTACAAATCCGCCTATCAGGAGTTACAGTCCGAGGATGTAGATAGTTCGACTGCGCAGCAGATTGCTCAGATCATCGAGGCACAAAGTGCCATGATCGATCAGTACTTTAAAGGCCTTGAAGTGAATTTATGGGGTAATAGCGCACCCAATAGAACTGCCCATTTGCAGCAACTCTTTACCTTGGGCATTGGTGCAGAACTTGCTATCAAGCTTGTCGAACGTTCAAATCCTGAACATTCTGTTGATGATGCTCTACGCCAATCGTTTGCATTGTTGAAATCCACATTGCCCATAGGGGTAGACAAGACTTTTAGTATTCCTGGCGTCACTATTATTTCCGGCTCCCCTGGAGCTGGCAAGACCACTGTGCTGATGAAAATAGCCACACAGCATGTAAAAGTACATGGTAATGATTCTATTGTGATTATTTGTGCTGATACAAGGCGTATCGGTGCATTTGAGGAGCTTCAGGCCTATGGCCGTCTGTTAGGAGTGCCAACTGTGCATGCTCATGATTCGGCAGAACTGGATAGCTTGCTCCGCGCCTTTACCCACAAGCAACTGGTGTTGATTGATCACACGCTACCTATGGATGCCGATGCTGTAGAATTGCCAGTAAGCTTGCAAAGACCCGAAACCCCCGATTCTGTACGTCAACTCTTGGTGCTATCAGCAACCGATCAGGCAGCAACGATTGACGCCTTGATTGCTCGCCATTGTATGGACAGATCCATGCAGTGTGTCTTAACACATCTTGATGCCAGTGCGCGCCTTGGTGAAATGTTCAATGCGATAATCAGACACCATCTGCCGATAGCATACTGGTCCGATTCGGCCAGTGTTCAAAATCCGTTACAAAAGGCAGAAGCCTCAGTATTGATTGCTACAGCGGTAGCGATGAGCAAGCGTCTGCGTCAATCTCCCGATGATGAATGGCTGCTCCGGCTTGTACAGCCATCTGACAGATTAATCGCTCAGCCAGTTCAGAAAAAACCCGTAATAGAGGTTAGTGCCTGATGGCTGGATTGATATTGCTCTCTATTGCGTTGACAGCTGTAGTTGGTGTCTTGTGCGTTTTTCTTTATACACAGCAAAGTGAAACGCTTCGTCATATACGCCTTCAACAACAAATGTTGGCAAACCTTGAGACGACGTTCCAGCAGTTGGTTGGCAATCAGGGAAAAATGCATAAACGCATAGATCAGCTTGCAACGGATGTTTTACAACGTGAAATTTATCGAACTGCAGATGATCGGCATCAGCTTGCCATCCAGAGCGCCAAACAGGGAAAGGGCCTGTTTGAGCTAATGCAGCGTCACGGACTTTCCTCTGATGAGGCTGCGTTAACCATTTCGTTACATTCACCTGTGCCAAGTGCAGTCGATTCGACCGTCCAGAATGCCAATCTGGTGAATCCGACCGCTGTAGATATCGCGTAACTAATGGATATTGCAACGCTTCTTGGACTTTTTGGTGGCATGAGTGTCATCATTGCCGCAATATTTCTTGGTGGCAGTGTCGGTACTTTTGTAAATGCACCGAGTCTTACGGTAGTCATTGGCGGCACATTCATGGTTACGCTTTCTCAAATTTCCCTGCCTCAGTTTCTTGGCTCTTTCAAAGTGGCAGCCAAAGCGTTCAAACACAAATCTATTCCCGCCGAGCAGCTTATAGAAGAAGCTGTTGCATTGGCAAACGTAGCGCGACGTGAAGGGATTCTTGCACTGGAAGGTAAAGAGATAGCAGATCCTTTCCTTGAGAACGGAATCAAGATGTGTATCGACGGGCATGCCACTGAAATTGTGCAAAAGATGTTGTCCAAGGACATCAATCTAGAACTAGAGCGGCAGAATACCGGAATTCTCATGTTTAAATCCATTGGACAGGCCGCGCCAGCAATGGGCATGATCGGTACACTCATCGGATTAGTACAGATGTTGGCTAACATGGATGATCCCAAAGCTATTGGACCTGCCATGGCTGTAGCGTTGTTAACTACATTGTATGGTGCAATTATAGCCAATGCAATTGCTTTGCCTATAGCTGCGAAGCTAAAAGCAATTAGTCAGGACGAGCGACTTAACAAGCTGTTGATTCTCGAATCAATAGCGGGAATACAGGAAGGTGTTAATCCACGTATTTTGCAACAAATATTGACTACGTATTTACCTGAAAGCAAGCGTGAAGCAGCTCTGAATGCTGGCACATAGATTATGAGTGAAGAAGTAGAATGCGAAGAGTGTGAAGAGGGTCTGCCAGAATGGCTGGCCACCTTTGCTGATCTCATGTCATTGCTTATGTGCTTCTTCGTTCTGCTATTGTCGTTCTCGGAAATGGATTTACAAAAATACAAGCAGGTTGCGGGTTCAATGAAAATGGCGTTCGGCGTTCAGAGAGCGGTTGAGGCTGACACGATTCCACGAGGCACCTCAGTGATCAAGCAGGAGTTTTCACCGGGAAAGCCCGAGCCCACTGTGATGAATGTTGTTAAGCAGCAAACCGACAATGATGTGCGGCCAGAGATTAGCTTCACTCCGCCAATTCCTGATAACGTAAAAGAGATGCAGGAGTTGCTGGAATCAACTTTAGCCGAAGAGATCCAGTCGGATATTCTTGAGGTCCTTGTGTATGAGGATGGCGTAATGATTCGCGTTCGGGAATCAGATGCATTTCCTTCAGGAAGTGCCGAGCTGCAGTCAGGTTTTATACCGGTACTTGACAAGCTGCAATCCTTTCTCAGAGAGACGGAGGGACGCATTATTGTTTCCGGACACACTGATAATCTGCCAATAAATACGATTGCTTATCCGTCAAACTGGGTTCTTTCCGCAGCACGTTCGGCATCAGTCGTCCATTACCTGGCTGAGATAAGTTTTACCGATCCTAGTCGAATCGAAATACGGGCGTTTGCCGATACTCAGCCTGTTGCTCCCAACGACTCCGCTGAGAATCGATCAAAAAACCGACGTATTGAAATCAATCTCAGTGTTCCGGGAGACTGAAGAATGTCGGTAGAAGATAACTCTGAGAGAAACCGCCGGGAGTCGTTTCGAATTGATGATACGCTGACGCTGGCTATTCGACCCCTGGACGATGAATCACTGGAGCTCATAACCAGCGACTTTAATGCATTCAGACTACGTTACTGCATGAAGTCGCACATACAGAACCAGAACGAACGCAGGAAACCCAAGTTAATCCGTATTCGTAAGTCTGATCCAGATATTGCTGCCTACCTTGAATATCTGGAGAATCAGATTACTCAAATGGCAGAGCGTCTGGATCAGTGCAGCAACTCATCAGATGATACGGTTGAGGTGACTGTGCGTGCAAATCTATCTGCTACTGGTATTCGTTTTCGTACTGAGTTAGCGCTTGCAGAAGACCAGTTTATCGAAATTGGAATGATGTTGAGCTTGCAGGATACCCAGGTGGTGGTCGTAGGAAAGCTGGTACGCGTAGACAACCAGTCAGATCAACAGAATTATGTATCTGTTAGCTACGCACATATCCACCCTGAGGATACAGAAGCAATCATTAGACATATGGCGCGGCTACAACAGGTGGAACTACAGGCTCGTCGTGGAGTAGGATGAGGTATACAGGTATATCGCTCAAGCATCCAGCGGCATGCAGCGGAGTTGTGACAGTGAAATGAATCTGGCGTCACGCCAGTAGCCAGCTACTACTTCTGGATCCAGTGCAATGGCGTTTCCGTCATCGTCACGTTCAACTACCCACTCTTCAGGAAGTCCGGCAAAGCCGTAAACCAATGCTGGTATACCTTCCTCTACTTGTGCCAGATGTGATTCACCTGTGCGTATATGCTGAAAAGCAGGTTGCAATCCAGTGAGTAATCCGGTCTTCTGCACGCCAGATGAATGCTTTTTTTCGCCTGATTCATGATCTGGACTTGTCATGGTTTTGCGCTCGAGGCCTTGAGTTTTTGACATGTAGGCACTCAGGTCATTGAGCTTGTCTTAGCGTACAAATTCTTGGCTTTCTGTTGGTCAGATAGATCACGATTTTCATCCAGCAGACGTTGTCGGCTGGCCTGCACTGCTTGAATTATTTGAGCATCAAGACTACGTATTTCACTAATCAGTGAGTCCCTTTTTGCTTTATCTTTGAAAATGCCAGAGTCTTGCTGTTTCGGTGTTTCAGTAGCGTTGATACTTTCAGAAAAATTTCTCCTTCTATCTGCCCCAAGGGACGGTTCGTATTGGAGCAGTTCTCGTCGTTTTTTATCAAGCAGCTCGAGTTCTTTCCAGTTGGTGGCGACTACGCAGTGTTGCATGCTTCGCATCAGTTCCAACAGACAAGCAAGATCTTCTGTTCTCAATGGAGACATCAGGCTGCCGCAACAGTGTCGGGCGCAATTGACTGCCAGGCATCCCGAAGCACATCGAGCAGATGTGCGCAGATCCCCAAACCTTCATCGTCCATGTTTTTGTTGGAACTTACCAGAGTGTCAATGATGTAGCCATACAGCTCAAACAGATTTCCTGATAATTTGTTCGTCTGATAATCCTTAAGGCTGCCCTGCAATTCCTGAACGATTGCTATGGTTTTATCGATATGCTTGTACAACTCATTGCGCTTGCCCTGAGCAAGATGCTCACGTGCGATAGCAATGTTGCTGAGTGCGCCATCGTATAGCATCGCAGTGAGCTGGTGTGGTGATGCACCTTCTACAAGAGTTGCTTTACGTACAGATTGATAAGCGTGAAGTGTCATCTTAGAAACTATTCTGTCCCAGACGGTTAGTCAAAAAATTACTAGTTGACTGTAAATTTGTCACTGCAAGATCCATCGCGGTGAACTGTCGACGCAAACGAGCGTTTGTTTTTTCGAGTCTGTACTCTAATCGTTCGATTTGATCATCTATTGAGGACTTACGTGTATCGACACCATCCTCTCTACCTGCTATGACGCCTCCTGCCTGAGTGTATTCATCGACCAGATCGGAAAACATACTTGACAGGCCAGTTTCGCTTTTTGAAAATGCCTCAACATAGCGGTTGACGCCGCCCTCAAGTGCAGATTCATATTTTGCTGTGTCAAGACTAAGTTTTCCATAGCGGTCAAAGCTGAAGCCCATGTCAAGCGCGGTCGCACTGTCGTCATCACCCAGATCTACGGAGTTGAAAAACATATTCCTGACACGCTGATCTACACCTCTTGGCAACTGATCACCTTTTAGTTCGGTCTCTGATACGCTCTGCAAGGCATCCGACATGGCGTTGTAGCCGGTGACAAACTCATCCAATGCAGTCTTCAGGCTGGTCAGATCACGTCTGGAATCCACAGTAGATTTTCCAACACCCAGCAAGTCCAGTGTCACACCGTCAATAACATCACTAATCGAATTAGACGAACGTGTCACCTGAAATCCGTGAACGATCAGGCTGGCATCTGCGGCTTCAGTGATTTGCTCGAAGCCTGCGTTTTCGTCGCCGAGAGGGAGAGCGTTATTGCGTATTGCGCTGATCTTTCCTTCCGTGCCTGTTTCATTTGCCGTGAGTATTAATCGATTTCCGCCATCAACGTTAATAATGCTGGCAGACATATATCTGTTTGTAGGATCGGTGTTAATCGCCTCCCTTAATCCCGCTAGCGTGTCGTTGGTGTCGTCAATAACGACTTCGAAACTTTCGTCGCCAGATGAGAACGTCATTGTTCCCCTCTCAACTGCAGAATCGGGTGTGTCATAGGCCTCGCTGGACAGGCGATGACTTGTTGCCAGGGCAAGCACTTCGATTTCATGGTTTACGTCGGTTTCACCATTGAGGGCAGTGGCGGTGAAAACCTTTTCATTGCTGCTGGTCGCTACATATGCGCCGAAATCCGAATTTGTGCCCAGAGCTTTTGCAGTTGTTTGAAATCCACTAAGCGCGCTCTTTACCTTACCGAATGCACTAAGTTCTACATCAAGTGCCTCTCGTTTTTCATTAAGAACTTCAACTGGCCGTCTTTCCAGATCATCAAGTTGTTGAAGAATACCCTCTACATCAATTCCGGAGCCCACTCCGGCTGCTGTTAAAGCCATTTATATACCCTCACGGAGACTGGTTCGAGCCACTGAAGGCCGCATGCGACCTTTAGTGGTGTTCAGCTAGAGGAAAACCTATCCCAGAAGCTGTAATACACTTTGCGGCGCAGAATTGGCCTGAGAGACCATTGCATTGCCTGCTTGTTGTAATATCTGCGAGCGGGTCATATTGGCAGTTTCAACGGCAAAGTCCGCATCCATAATGCGTCCTCGTGCAGCTGACTGATTTTCTAAACCTACTTGCAGGTTACTTATCGCACTTTCAAAACGACTCTGCATTGCGCCAAAATCTGCGCGCGCAGCGGTTACTTCACCAACCATAATGTCAATGGCGCTAACGGCACGTAATGCGGTTGAAGCCTGAAGAACGTCATTCCCCAGCTCGCCAATAGATACCAGATCAATCTCCAGTTGATTAGTTGCGTCCACGTTAGCACCCACCTGGAACACAACAGACGACCCTGTGTTGCTCAGCACGGTGTTATCGTTGAATTTGGTTGTTTCAGCTATTCGTGTTATTTCCGCGTCCAAGGCTGTGAATTCTGAATTAAGAGCGATTCGATCACTCGTTCCGTTTGTTCCGTTGGCAGACTGCACAGCCAGCTCGCGCATACGCTGAAGCATATTACTCACTTCTTGCAAGCCGCCCTCGGCAGTTTGGGACAGAGAAATTCCATCATTCGCGTTACGAATAGCGACGTTCATACCGCGTACTTGAGTATTCATACGTTCGGCGATGGCAAGACCCGCTGCGTCATCTTTTGCGCTGTTGACCCTTAAGCCGGAACTCAAGCGTTGCATGGAGACTGCCAGTGCTCCTTGTGACTGGTTCAGATTTCTCTGAGCCGTCAGTGACATTACATTCGTGTTTATGGTTTGTGGCATTTCCAAAATTCCTCAATTGATCTGTTCGATGTGCACAAGACCAGATTTTGAGGCATGCTCGAATTGTCTAAGTCATGCCAAAATCGAGCCTCTGGTCGGGTTGTTGCAAGATCTACTAACCCGGCCAGTGATCCCTAAATTATCCTAAGAGTTGCAGCACACTTTGAGGCGCCGAATTAGCTTGTGAAACCATCGCATTACCTGCTTGTTGCAAAATCTGCGAACGCGTCATATTTGCTGTTTCAACTGCGAAGTCAGCATCCATGATACGTCCACGTGCAGCAGACTGATTTTCCATACCTACCTGAAGATTGCTGATGGCACTTTCAAAGCGGCTTTGCATAGCGCCGAAATCGGCTCTTGCTGCGGTAACCACGCCAATTTTTGTATCGATCGCGGTGATGGCCAGTCGCGAATTATCTACGGTCGATATGTCTGTGTCAGTAGCTGAAATAGTGACCAGGTCGATACCCAGGCGGTTAGTTGAATCAACATTGGCACCAACCTGAAATTCGACAGTAGCAGACCTGTCGAGAAGGGTGCTATCGTTGAATTTGGTTGTACTGGCGATTCGTTCAATTTCGTCGTCCAACGCCTGAAATTCAAGATCGAGGTTTCTTCGATCTTCCACACCATTGGTACCGTTAGCTGACTGTACAGCGAGTTCACGCATACGCTGGAGCATATTACTCATTTCCTGAAGACCGCCTTCAGCAGTTTGAGACAGAGAAATACCATCGTTAGCGTTTCGAATGGCGACATTCATGCCGCGCACCTGAGTGTTCATACGCTCAGCTATAGCAAGACCTGCGGCGTCATCCTTGGCACTGTTAACACGTAAGCCAGAACTCAAGCGTTGCATAGAAGTTGCAAGACTTCCCTGAGACTGGTTCAGATTTCTCTGAGCCGTCAGTGACATTACATTTGTATTTATTGTTTGTGGCATTTTTTATAGTCTCCAATTTACTTAATTATATGCACAACCTTCCAAGCTCCTTTTTTACTCATTCCCAACTTTTTCAGGTGTATAACAGATGTGCTAGTAGCATTAACCTTCAATGATCCATCCAGGATCGCAGGATTTAATTCCAATTTGTTAAAAATTGCATGGCAGCTGAAAACGAGGAACTTGTGATTTATCAACAAGCCCTCGTTTTTTACAGAGCAATTTATATAACTATGATTGCGCGGACAAGAACCGTGAACAAAAACCGCGGACAACAACTTATACTAGCTGCGCAATCATAGCGATGTACAGTAGTTTAAAAACGGCTGTTAGTCATCGTTCGTTAATGACTATCTACCCTAAAAGTTGTAAAACGCTTTGTGGTGCAGAGTTCGCCTGCGAGACCATGGCATTGCCTGCTTGCTGCAATATCTGCGCACGAGTCATGTTGGCTGTTTCCACTGCAAAATCTGCATCCATGATCCGCCCGCGTGCAGCGGACTGATTTTCCAAGCCTACCTGCAGGTTGCTTATAGCGCTTTCAAAACGGCTTTGCATTGCACCAAAATCTGCACGGGAGGCTGTTACTTCGCCTATCATGCTATCAATTCTGGTCATTGCTGCTCTAGCGCCCACAACAGTTGAGATGGCTGTTCCACTGGATGTCACTGTTACCAGATCTATTGACAGGCGGTTTGTCTGATCTACATTGGCACCAACCTGAAAAGTAACGGATGAACCGTCGTTACTCAGAACGGTGCGGTCATTAAATTTCGTTGTTTGCGCTATTCGGTCTATTTCCTCGTCCAGCGCCTGAAATTCGAGATTCAGGTTTTCTCGATCACTTGCCCCGTTGGTGCCGTTAGCCGACTGTACAGCCAGTTCACGCATACGCTGAAGCATATTACTCATTTCCTGCAGACCACCTTCAGCAGTTTGAGACAGTGAAATGCCATCATTGGCGTTTCGAATGGCGACGTTCATACCGCGCACTTGAGTATTCATTCGCTCGGCTATCGCAAGACCAGCCGCATCGTCTTTGGCACTGTTAACTCGCAAGCCAGAACTCAAGCGTTGCATGGATGTTGCAAGAGCACCTTGAGACTGATTCAGATTTCTCTGAGCAGTCAATGACATCACATTCGTATTAATTGTCTGTGGCATTACTAGTATTCCTCTATTGGACTAAACCGTGTATTATTTTTATGAACCAATATCCTAAACATTCGCCTTGCTATGAATGTGGCTCATATTCATCGGATGTGTCAATACGCATCAAGATGTTCTACTACCCTGCTGAGCGTGAAAGAATACAGGCTTTAACAAGCTGTAAATAACAGTCAGTTCGAGCCACTGCAGCAGTAGCAATACTTAAACTAGCCGGAATGCAGCCCGCTTGAATTTACAAAGCCTGTCTGGCATCTGGCAGTCAAAGGGAGTATCGACTTTGGTATAAGCATGTTTAACACTGTGAGGAATAAGTGTGAATTAGGAACATGCTGCATAATCCGTAATTCACATTTTGGTAAATCAATGCGACACGTGTTACAAAAATTCGCTTTGATTAAATCGTTGATCAGGGCATTACTTCAGAAGAAGCAGGAGTAAAATACAGGCGGGGAAACTCTGTTCCTTATCTGCCAGTTTTTTATCGGCTAGTTTGTTCAAGAAAGAGATTAATATTTTATTCCAGGGCAGGGCGCGCTATCAGGCCTATAGAATATATCGTGCTGATATGATCCCGCTAGAGAATATGTTGATGGAATAGAGAATCTGGTTTGCACAGCAATAGACGTCAACGGAATAGAATATCCGGACAGATGGTATGTTGAATGCCCTTGCAAACTCTAAACGGGTCTATTGTAAGTGAAACACCGGGGTGCAGTGTCGTCATGCTCGATCGGCAAGGCCGGATAATCCAACGCGTACGTGTCAGTCAAGGTTCTTCAGCATTTCTATATCGCAGTTGATGAAATGCCTGAACGTATCTGTTGGTCGACAGAGGTAAACCCTAGTGTTGCATAAAATTTCGACCGAAGGCGGCTCCGCCCTGAACCTCTTCTCTGCCTCTATAGCAGCAGCTAAGGGCACGTCCCTCCTTAACTTGAGAATCTCAGGCACCTATGCATCTTGCCCTGCTGCGTTGTTCGGCGGTTGAATAGCCCGCTATTCAGCCGTATCCGTCCTTGTTGGACGAGCGCCTGAGATGCTCAATTTATCATGGGACGAACCCTGAACTTCATCAATATATAACCTTGCACTAGTGGTGTGTTTGCCGTATTTATCAAGATTCTAAACAAATACGGGAGACGCACTACTAAGTTGAGGCAGGGTTACGTCAGCTTAACCTTTATCCCAAGAGCTGCAGTACGCTCTGAGGTGCTTGATTGGCTTGCGAGACCATCGCATTACCGGCTTGTTGTAAAATTTGCGCACGAGTCATATTCGCTGTTTCTACTGCAAAGTCTGCATCCATGATACGTCCACGTGCAGCTGACTGATTTTCCATACCTACCTGCAGATTGCTGATGGTACTTTCGAAGCGACTTTGCATCGCTCCAAAGTCAGCTCGAGCGGCCACGATCTCAGAAATTTTTGCATCGATACCCGTAATGGCGCTTAATGAAGCTTCTACAGTCGAAATACCTTCACCGGTTGTTGTAATAGACACCAGTGCGATAGACAATCGATTAGTTGGATCTACATTAGCACCAACCTGAAAAATTACGGCTGAAGAGCCATTATTCAATATCGTGGAATCATTAAACTTTGTCGTCAGGCCTATTCTCGCAATCTCATCGTCCAGCGCCTGATATTCAAGATCGAGATTGTTTCGATCACCTACACCGTTAGTACCGTTTGCTGACTGCACAGCAAGTTCACGCATGCGCTGAAGCATATTGCTCACTTCCTGAAGGCCACCTTCAGCAGTCTGAGACAGTGAAATTCCGTCATTGGCATTTCGAATAGCGACATTCATGCCGCGCACCTGTGTGTTCATACGCTCAGCGATCGCAAGACCTGCTGCATCGTCCTTGGCGCTGTTGACCCGCAATCCAGAACTCAAGCGTTGCATGGCTATAGCTAGCGCACCTTGTGAGGCGTTCAGATTTCTCTGAGCCGTCAGTGACATCACATTAGTGTTAATTGTCTGTGGCATTGCTTTTTCCGTTGTAATAAATATAGTAGAAAAATACCGGAATCAAATATCCTAAGACGCTTGCATTTGCAGGCGTAGATCACGGTTGTGTCAGTTCAGACAAGTACTCAATCTACAAAGAACTAACGAAGATCAAAATTTCTGCGGAACAAGTAGATATACATCTACTCTGTTCTAAAGGTATATCGTCGGGTTAAATGAGAATGTGAGCTAAAAAGAAACCTATTGCTACTACATATAGTTAAATAAAGATAATCCTTCTATACGAACGAATGATTTCTGCAATATTTCCAAAGAATTGGTTTGCATTTGTAGCCTTGTAACAGCATCTGCAATATCAACATCTTCTACATCGCGCTTTGTTCGCTCAATCTGTAACGCAATGTTTTCGTTTTCATCTCGACTGCTGTCGATGCTGCTCAGGCGCGTGCCTACGCGTGCCCGCGCTGTGTTCACATGATTGAGAGCATTGTCTATTTCAGTTATAGAGGCATTGATATCAGCGTTCATACGAGTGCTCTCGCCAGCTGTCAGTGGATTTGCATCCAGTGCATCAACCATCTTCTTCACTGAGGAAAATATATCAGTATATGAGCTTGGTTTAACGTGAAACTTATCAGTCGCACCTGGTGTTCCGGATATACTTGTAGTAAATCCGTTAAAGTTAATATCGTCACCCGACATGTAAGTCTCGCCTGCTCGAATTGTCGTCATACTGGTGACATCGATAATGTCATAGCTGTTTGGGCTCGTGAAGGAAATCATGTACTCATTTGCCTGAAAAATTGTAGAGTCGGTTACCGCGCCTGCGCTGATAGTACCGGTCCCTACATTAGCCATGTCGGGGCTGACCTGAAATTCGCCGTTGCCTCCACGAATGCGCATGAATACATCAATACCGGGATCTCGAGTGTCGATGGTCCGGCCCAATGAAATTTCCAGTTTCGTGGTTTCATCGCTCCCTGCATATTCGCCGGGCTTGTTGGCAGAAAAGGGCTGTTGAGCAATATTACTACCACTGAAAAGGTAGTTGCCGAAGCTATCGCGGCTATTGGCTAGAGAATACAATTCTTCCAGTTTTAACTTTACTTCAGCATTTGTTTCTTGTCTTGAGGTTTCGTTTACCAGGCCATTGTTAGCCCGTAGCGCAAGATCACGAATTCTGTTTAAAACCTCTGTCGTGCCCGCCAGCGCGCCTTCTGCGAGTGATAATTGAGATTCAGCTATGGAAGTATTCTTGGTATACTGGTCAAGGCGACTTATTGTCTCCTTCATCGTTAGCAGATGAGCCGCAGCCGCTGGAGCATCGGATGGTCTTAGTACTTTTTTTCCAGTAGAAATCTGTTCCTGCACCTCGGCCAGCGCATTCTGCTGTTGTACGATGTCATTCGCTATGCGTGAAGCCAGTAAGCTTGATGGTACGCGAGCACTAATCATCGTACAGCTCCAAGGATTGATTGAAACAGAGTCTCTGATGTAGAGATTATTTGAGCAGCTGCCTGATAAGCCTGTTGGTAACGCGTTAGATCTATCGCCTCCTCATCCAGACTGACTCCCTGAGCTGACTGTCGTCGATCGATAGCGTTGTCGCGTAGCGATTCCAGAGCACTTGTTCTAGTAGCTGCAGCATTGGTGCTGGAGCCTATTCTCGAGACTAGTGATCCGTAAGCGCCACCAAACGTCTCTGTCCCATCTACGTGTAGCTCAGTCTGTATCGCAGTTAGTGCGAGGCTATTAGTATTACCTCCTCGACCACTGGCGTTAGGAGTGATACTGTGCTTATCACCGGTTTTCGCCTCGCCATCTATGGAAACTTCCCATCCGTTCAGGCTGATCGGGACGCCTTTACTATAAGCAGCACCGCCGAGCATGATTGCACCGGAATTTGCGTCCACTATGTCATAGGTATTATCTGATGTGAATACGATATCAACAGGTGTTGTGAGATCGATATCTTCAGCATCTATCACGGTGGCGATACTAATCGCGCTATCTCCGATATTGCCAATGTCACTCGCGGTAGATAGTTGTCCGGCAAAAGCCAATTCATTTGGGTTTTGCACACGTACCTCCATCGACGAGGCGGCTCTGCCAGTTGCCGATATCATAAATATATCGCCTGCCTGGGGAGTACCAGACATAGTCAATCCCATGCCGTCCAATACTACAGGCAGTGTATTGGTTGTTGTCTGACCATCTGAAGAGCGCGTGACAGTGTAATTGGCGCCATCAAATCTCAGAACGTAATCTGATGCCTGTAACGCTTCTGTATCTGATACGAAGCCGCTTAGTTCGCCATCACCGTTATTATATCTATTGGAAAAGACAACAGGTTCAGCGCTGCCAAATATATCAGCTCCCGGATTACCATCAAGGTCTATACCCACAGCGTGTTGCTGATTGACCTTATCTGCAATTGTCAGGGCTAATCTTCCCAAGTCGTGCATGGATTGGTCAAGAGTGCCGTCGGCAAAATTATTGAGCCCGCCTATTACACCGCCCTGAATTTGTGTACTGATAAGTTGTGAGGAACTATCTTCACCAATTTGAATCTGTATTCTATCCGGATACAAGCTATCCTGAACAGTAGAAAGTTTTTGTGAAGTTGCATCAGTGACTAAGCTGATGCCTTTGCCGATAAACACGCTCATTGCTCCGTTTTCCTGAATGAGCGTGTCAACGTCAATAAATTCTGATAATTTGTTTATCAGTTGGTCTCGCTGATCTATCAGGTCATGCGATTGCTGTGATCTGGAGCCTCCTGAATAGCTGATGATCTTGCGATTGAGATCAGCTATCGATTCGCCATACTGGTCAACTGTTTTAACAGCCTCGCGCGTGCGGTCGTTTACTTCGCTACGTGCACTATCAAGCTGATCCTGCATGGTCTTAAATCTGTCAGCCAGTTGTTTGGTGTTTTCAATGACAACTTCTCGCGTCGCTACCGACGACGGATCTGCGTTGGCATCCTGCAGTGAGTTAAAAAAACTGTTTAATGCAGGTGCTACGCTTACACCGTCGGTAGCTACCATATTGTCCAGTCTGCTGGCTAATTGATACTGCACTTCCTGCTCGGCGTGTGCACTGGTAGCCGCAGAGACTCGGGCGTTGGAAAATTGGTCGGTCAAACGTTCTATGGCTGCGACGCGTACACCGCCGCCCACGCGTAAGGTGGTACCGTTGCTTCCTGGTACCGATTCAAAATCTGCTCGCTGCCGAGAGTATCCTTCGGTGTTGACGTTGGCGATGTTGTGCGAAGTTGTAGACATTGCTCGCTGAAACGCGAACAATGCTGTCTTACCAGTATTAAGTAAGTCTGTCATAAGGACAACGGACTCCTTGCGATTTGTCGCATTAGTGATATTGCCTTATCAGCATATCGAGGATCGGTGGCATAGCCAGCGGTTTGTAGCTCCTGTAAAAATCTTTCAGGATCACCGGCGTGTTTTAAAGCATTTTCATAGCGTGGATTCGATCGTATAAAGTCAGCAAACCCATCGACCGCATCGGCAGTGCTGTCATATTTCTTGAAATTCGCCTGTAGTTTTTGTGGACTGCCTTCAATATACTCAGTGGTGAGCGTAGTTGCATATCGGTTATCCGAACTGGTAGCCTTAATTCCGAACAAGTTATGTGAGCTGTTGCCCTGTTCGTCCTTTATCATCGATTGGCCCCAGCCGGTTTCCAGAGCAGCCACTGCCAGAATTGCGCTCGGTGAAGTGCCTAACTTGCCAGCATTTCGCCTGGCATGTGGTAGCAGGGACTGCATAAAGTTATGTTGTTGCTGAGTCAATTCGGGCCTGTGATCATCTCTCCACAAATCGGCCGCCAGTCGCAAATGGCCAATGTCTGTCGAGCGGTCATTATTAGAAATCTCTGGACGTTTTGCAGAGGGCTGAACAATGTCGAATTTAGGGCGTCGAATATGTGTTGCCAGTTCTTTAAGACGCTGGGCGTCGGAAATGAGTGGGGAAGTGCTCGTGGTAATTCCCTGTTGCTTTTTAATTTGCGCAAAAATCTGATCTGAAATGCCAATGCCGCCTGCTTCAATCATGGTATCTGCAAGTTTTTCATCCAGCATGTCGTCATAGATGGCTCTGTCGTTGGATTTATCCTCGGACATGGTGGATTTGCGCATGTTTTTCAGCATGCTATGAATTAAAAGCGCCTCGAATTTATTAGCAGCGTCACGCGCCTCGACATCATCAAGCCGCTCGCCTTTTTCTGTGCCGCCAGTTGCTGATGCCGTAGTTTTCAAGACATTCTGCAAGCTGGCAGACTTGCCAGGCACCGGGAGATGACTCTGTAGAGCAAGTGTAATGTCACCAGCTGCTTCTATTATGCCAGCCATCAGATAATGATCAGTTGGGCACGCAGAGCGCCAGCCTGCTTCAGGGCTTCCAGTATGGCAACCAGATCACCCGGCGCTGCGCCGACGTTGTTTATCGCTTGAACGATGTCAGACAAGGTGGTGCCGCGATCCAGCTCAAACATGCGATTGTCTTCTTGCTCTACGGCAATTTGCGTATCCGGGGCTGCCACCGTCTCGCCATCTGCCAGCGCATTTGGTTGAGAGACTTTCACATCTTCATTGATGGTGACAGTCAGGCTACCGTGTGTCACCGCAGCGGGACCAACCGTTACGTTACTTCCGATGACGATGGTCCCCGTTCGTGAATTGACGATGATCTTGCCAGCACCCTGTCCAGGTTCGATATCAAGCTCTTCCAGATAGCCAACGAACGCTACCCGCTTTGAGGTATCCATGGGTGCACGCACCGAGATTGAAACTGCGTCAATTGCCTGCGCCTCTGTTGTTCCGAGCGCTGAGTTGATGGCGTCCACCAGGCGACGAGCAGTGGTGAAATCGGGCTCGTGCAGATTGAAGGTTATGTTTTTAGTAGCAGCGAACGGGTTGGGTACGGTACGCTCGACACTAGCCCCATTAGGAATTCTGCCGACACTGGGTACGTTGATGGCGATGGATGATCCGTCTGCGCCAGCAACACCCAGGCCACCTACTGCAAGATTGCCTTGCGCGACAGCATATACCTCGCCGTTAGCCCCGCGAAGCGGAGACATGAGCAAAGTACCCCCGCGCAATGATTTCGAGTTGCCCAATGAGGAGACAGTAACGTCGATGTTTTGTCCGGGTTTTGAAAATGGTGGCAGTACAGCGTGAATAGAGACTGCAGCAACATTCTTGGGTTGTAGTTTGATATTCGGTGGAACGGTTACACCGTACTGTACAAGCATGCTGCGCAGGCTTTGCTCGGTATACGTGACTTGCGATGTCTGGTCGCCTGTACCGTCCAGGCCTACTACCAAACCATAGCCTAGCAGGGGGTTATCACGGACACCCGCTATGCTTGCCAGATCCTTTATACGTTCAGCGTGAGCTAAAGTAGGCAGTCCCACCAACGGTACCAGGCATATAAGAACAAAAAGCGATTTTCTGATCAATATACGCATCAAACGTGGTGTTATAGACTCCATGCTTTCTTCTCTTTTATATAAATGAAAAAAATGAATTATTGCGTTTTGCATCAGACCTGTTCAGAATTAGAACGGCCAGAATTAGAACGGCCAGAATTAGAACGGCCAGAGTTAGAATGGCCAGAGTGGACTGCTGAAGACTCTCGTAAGCCAGCCAGCTCTATTGGAGTCCGCAAGCAGTCCGCTGCCGCCATAGGTGATTTTGGCGTCGGCAATCTGATTGGAAAAAACGGTATTGTCAGGAGCTATATCTACAGGACGTATTAAACCTGAGACTCGCACGACCTCGCTGCCCTGGTTTAATGTTAAACGCTTTTGCCCTCGAATTCGAAGGTTGCCATTAGAGAGCACCTCATCGACGATTACAGCGATGCTGCCGTTGAGTCTATTGCTCTGGCTGCTGTCGGCGCTGCCTGCGAAGTCACTACTTGCGCTAATCTCGTTAGACAGAATATCTCGACCACGCGCCGTTACTTTTCCGCCAAACAGAGTAGGGCTTGGTAGGCCGATAGAAGTGCCTTTATTGGCTTTGGTAGAAGCTGTCTTGGTTGCATCTGTACGCTCATCGAGCACTACATTGATGACATCGCCAATCCGGCGAGCTCTAATATCCTCGAAGAAGAAACGATTGCTTGCTACCTTGTAGATTGAACCTGTGTTGCTATCGTCGGTGACCACTATTTCAGGAGGCGCCGGTGTAAAGTCAGGCTCGACGATTTCAATGACAGAGCATGCACTGGTACCTGCCAACAGGCAGACCAATGCACTGATTCCATTTATTCGTGTGAGCATATTAATCACCACTACATGTTCTGGTTGATGTATTGCAGCATGTCATCGGTAGTAGATATTGCTTTAGAGCTAATCTCATAGGCTCTCTGGGTCTCAATCATGCTGACCAGTTCCTCCACGACATTCACATTGGATGTCTCAACAGCACCCTGTACGAGACTGCCTAGTCCGCCAATTCCTGCAGTGCCCTGACCCGGAGCTCCGCTGGATGCTGTCTCTTGATATAGGTTGCCACCTTTGGACTGCAAACCAGCCGGATTAACGAAGTCGGTTAAACCAATAACACCAATCTGTGTTGGCGCAGCGTTTCCAGGTAGGGAAGCCGTTACCGTGCCATCCTGACCAATGGTCACACCGTTTGAATTTTCGGGAATAACAATTCCCGGTTGGAGAACAAATCCTGTGGCGGTTACCATTTGACCCTGAGCATCCATCTGGAATGAGCCATCACGGGTGTATGCCAGACTACCATCGGGTGTCAAGACTTCGAAGAAGCCTCGGCCTTGTATAGCTAGATCCAGGGGATCTTCGGTTTGTGACAAATTGCCCTGTGTGAATAACTTCTCCGTCGATACGACACGTACACCTGTTCCTGTACTTAAACCTGAGGGCAGTTGGGTGTCTTGGGAGGATTGAGCACCGGGCTGCCTGACTGTTTGATAGAGAAGATCCTGAAATACTGCGCGATCTCGCTTGAATGCAGTGGTATTGGTATTGGCCAGATTGTTAGAAATAACCTGCATTCGAGTCTGCTGCGCATCGAGGCCAGTCTTGGCGGTCCAAAGTGCTCCGTTCATATTAGTGTTTCCTTGGTTAATAAATTAAGCGTTATTACGTACCATCATGTGAGCTAACTGCTTTATCAGGCACTAATCAGCTCATCTTTAATAATTGAGCAGCTGCGATATCATTGTCTTCAGCAGCTTTTATTAGTTTTACTTGAGTTTCGAACTGTCGAGATAGTTCGATCATAGTGACCAGAGCATCAACAGCGTTTACGTTGCTACTCTCAAGTGATTCGGTGGCTAAAGTGACGTCGGCATCTGCTGGCTCGTCGGCCCCGTCTGTGGTGAATAAACCTTGAGAATTTCGCTCCACGGTATTGTGTTCTGGATTGACCAGTTTGATTCTATCTAGTACTGCAGTTTCCCCGCTAGCCTGACCAATTGGTATCACAGTTATAGTGCCATCAGTGCCTATTTGTATGTTGTCATAGGCAGTTAATGTGATAGGCCCTCCTTCTCCGATTACAGGGTTACCGTTTGAGGTAACCAGCAAGCCCTGTTCGGTAATTTCAAGATTACCGTTTCTGGTGTAAACCTCAGACCCGCCTGCATCCTGAACGGCAATGAATCCATCACCATTGACTGCGACATCCAGCGGCATACCGGTATTGGTGATAGAGCCAGCTGCATGTGATATTCCCATGCGTTGATCTTCACCATAAACCCTTGCTGGATGTCCGGGACCATAGACTGGCATCGCCTTGAAGTTATCGATGTCGGCCTTGAATCCCGTGGTATTCAGGTTTGCCAGATTGTGGCTGTTTGTTGCCTGCTTCAGCATAACCTGGCGTGCACCTGACATTGCGACGTAAAGCATTTTATCCATGAGTTTTTATCCTTGTTTTCTCTAACTACTAGCGGCGAATGTTAATAACGGTCTGCGTCAGCGTGTCACCAGTACTGATAACCTGTGCATTGGCTTGAAAGCTTCGCTGCGCACTAATCATCTCGACGAGCTCCTTAGTGATGTCGACGTTGGATCCCTCCAGGCCCCCGGCTTTGAGTTTTCCTAGACTGGCACTCCCAGGCGCGCCTGTTGCCGGCTCACCTGAAGCAAACGTTTCCTGCCAGCGTGTAGCACCGATCTGCTTAAGACCTTCCTGATTGGCAAAGTTTGTTAGGGTGATCTGTCCCATTTTTTTTGCCTGCCCGTTTGAAAACCTGCCGAACAAGACACCTTGATCATCAATATCAAAGTCCTCCAGTCGTCCGGCAGCGTAGCCATCCTGCTGAACTCGGTTAACACCGAAGCCACTGTCGTACTGTGAGATTTCGCTGATATCTATTGTCAACTGCATAGGTTGACCACCAGAAACAGGATCGAAAAGAGCACTCTGGTATATGCCGGCAGCGTCGCCGTTGACATCCGCTAAATTCCCATCAGCTGTGAAGTTAACTTCATCTCCCGCTACAGGATCTGTACTCACAGGTATGCCCCCAACATAAGTGAAGGCTGACCAGGCGTTTGGAGAGTCCCGGCGAAAATACACATTCGCAACCTGAGCAGAGCCCAGTGAATCATATACTGTTGTTGAAGTAGAGAAGTTGAATGTGCCAGGGTTTGTAACATCAAAAGCTGGCAATACTGGCGCTTTAATATCAAGGTTGGCTGCGATTTCAATAGATGCAGATGCCCTTGGTTCAAGATCTGTATAGTCAATCTGAAGGTCCGATTCAATGGGTTGAATATCTCCATCGACACTAACACCGTATCCCGACAGTTTATTGCCATTGGGATCTATAATATAGCCCTCCCGATCCATACCGAAGTTACCAGAACGCGTGTAAGTGGAAGAGCCATTGTCATTTAGCTTAAACATGCCAAGGCCCTCAACTGATAAGTCGAGGTTCCTGTTGGTGAATGTCATGTCGCCTTGGCCGAACTCCTGGCGTACTCCCGCGACTTGCACGCCTTGACCGACAGATGGACTACTACCTCCAAAAGTACTTAATGCATACACATCGGAAAACTCTACCCGTGAGCGTTTATATCCAGTGGTTGCATTGTTTGCAATATTGTTAGCAATGGAATCAAGCTGCGTACTAGCTGAATTGATACCGGTTAGTGCTATTTCGGACGTCATTATTCCTACTCCTGACTTATGTTTGTTAGTTGCGAATCGGGTCCACGTTGCGAATTTGTTTGATGTCTCCCATCGTTAAGGCATCCCCCTGCCTAGTGTTCAAAGTAGACTCGTTGCCTGCACCGAACTCCACCGAGTCGATGACACGACTGCTAAGTACACTCACCGCCTCATAGCCCTCACCCTTCTGAGCTGTGACAGTTGCTGTATATTTGCCTGGAAGCATTTTTTCACCTTGTTTATTAAAGCCGTCCCAGGTAAAAGCATGTCGTCCGGCGGCAAACTCACCCAAGTCGATCTGTTGCACTATTGCGCCAGCTGCATCACTGATATCAAGTTTTACATCGCCTGAAAGTGCCTCGAGCTCGAACGAACCATTGACTGGTTCGCCATCGTTGAGCTCAAAATCTCCGTTCTCGATTAACACTTCCTGTCCGACAAGAGCTGTCGACTGTAAAGTTTGGCTGGTGGCGTAAGTTTCTGTCAGCTTTTCCATGGACTCCTGCATTTCTTCAATACCGGATACCGTACTGAATTGCGCCATTTGACCTAGAAACTCACCGTTGTCCATCGGTTTCATCGGATCCTGATTTTCAAGTTGCGCCATCATTAATTCGAGAAACTCACCTTGGCCGAGCTCTTTGGCGAAGTTCTTCTCTCCTTGTTGGTCAAACTGGTACTTGTCGAGCGCCGCAGGGGCAGAGCTAGGGTCAATTGTTGTCATGGCAGTGTCCTTATGTTTTGTGTAAATTTTTGGGTCAACTTAGCGATACAAATACTTGGCAAACGACACTTGCTTAAGCGAAAATAGTAGAGAAAGTCGTTTCCACGAAGGTCAGGAATCCTGGCTCTTGCAAGCCCTCGGGGTATAACTAGCCATGGTAGGCGTCATTCAACTACTTTCCCATCTTCAGTGTTTGCAACATGAGCTGACGCACTGTGGCCAGGAGGTTGACATTACTTTGATAACTGCGAGATGCAGACATCATGTTGGCCATCTCTTCAACGTTATCCACGTTTGAACCGAAAACGTATCCTTCTTCGTTAGCAAGTGGATGATCCGGTTCGTGACGTTTGTTGACTTCGCGTTTCGACTCAACAACACCCAATGTCTCTACACCGCCTATTTCATTTTTAAGCATGGCTGAAAACACGGGGTGCCGAGCGCGATACGCACCTTCTTCTGTTGCCGAGACGGAATTGGCGTTCGCCAGATTACTGGCAGTGGCATTCAAGCGAAGATTCTGCGCACGCATTGCGCTACCAGCGATATCAAATATGCTAGAAGACATGACTATTCTCCTCTCAGCGTGCGAATCAAACCACTAACACGACTGTTTATGAATTCAAGGCTTGCCTGATATCGCACAGCGTTTTCTGCGAAACGAGCTTGCTCCAGATCTTTGTCTACTGTATTTCCATCAAGTGATGCCTGTTGTGGTTGGCGATACATTACCTGAGCATGGTTTGACGTAGCATTGGTGCCAATGTGCCTGCTATTGGTTGTTGCTAACGAGCCAACGGAGAGCGCCATGGCCTTGCTATGATGTGCGGATGCAGCAGAGCCAGGATTTACGTCACGCAAAACTTCTGCAAAAGCAATGTCGCGTGCTTTATAGTTTGGTGTGTCGGCGTTGGCTATGTTACTGGCGAGAATCTGAGTTCGCCTGGCACGTGTTTGCAACGCATTTGCATGGGTTGCAAGGAACTGATCAATCATATCGTTTGTAATCCTTGTTTTCGTTTACTGATAACTGTTTATCGGCCTTACGCGGTAAATGATTAGGATATGCGAACTCGTTACCGTTAAACTTCTTGCGAGTGTGATCCGTGCACGGAGGACAAAATGAAAAGGCAGGATTACGCAGTGTTGCGCTTTAATTCCGTCCCTCTTCCAAGGGAGGTCGCAAGAGTTCAGGCATCTCTATTGGATTGGAACTGATAGAAATTGGGGGTTCCAGCGTGGTGTGGGCGAATCCTCATAAATGATTAAAGACAGATGCTGCAGTGAGGGTGACATGGCCTGAGTTCGAGAGAAATATACAGTGCCACCTACGAATGCCCCCGGAAGAGTGCTGGAGGTAATTTTCTGCGACCCGTTTTGAACGCCAACCGTATGAGTTCGCCCTAAGTACGTAAGGCCATCAACGCCAACGGCGGTTGCACCTCTATCAACAGCAACTACTGTACGCTTTACAGTCTCTACCTTAAAGCTTGTACTTAAGCGATTAGATGCGCCCGACCCATTAGTCGAAAGCAGAGTGATAGTGACTTCACCATCAGGAGACTCCCAGACGCAGGGCAGCATATTTTGGCAATCAGTGTGTTCAGTGGTTGCGGGACCAACAGGGATGTTGGTAAATTCCGGTTGTCTAAGCAGTCCAGCATCAGATAGTCCGATCGTCCAGCTGGTCAAAGTGCCAGCGTTACTTAGACTGTCAAATTCTATACTTGCAGGTAGTGTTGCACCTGCCATGACACCTCTTGTGCTACCGCCTGTTCCGTTGCCCAACGAAACAGCGGATGGCTCATAACTGATGCCGGCATCATCTATAGCTGGATCGGCAGTAGCAACAAGAATTTCTGTGTCATGAGATGTCGTTATTTCATATTCAATACTTAAACGCCCTCGTTCGCCGATGTTATCTGCGTTGCCAACGGTTACAGTGAACTGCGAGTCTGCACTTACCCAGCTGCAGGGAAGTGCTTTTTGGCAATCGACAGTCAGGCCGGGACTACCTGTTGTCACCGGAGTTTGTGGGTCGCTGGCTAGGGGATCGGGTATCGTTGGCAATACGGGATTGGCTTGGTTGACGTCATCAATAGGATCAGCAGGTTCCGCGGGCAAGTTCGTGACCGGAACCTGTGGGTCAGGCGTGTTGCTTCCTGTAGTTGTTTCAACTTCGAACGGATCTATTTCCGTCACAGGGTTTTCATCGGTCCGATTGGGTGTGATCGTAGAAGGAGCTTCAGAAACTACAGGTCTAGCAGGTCTAGCAGGTGTAGCAGGTGTAGCAGGTGTAGCAGGTGTAGCAGGTGTGGCAGGTGTGGCAGGTGTGGCAGGTGTGGCAGGTGTGGCAGGTGTGGCAGGTGCTTCAGCTGCTTCAGGAGTGTTAACAGGACCGTTGCCTTCAGTAGGGTCAAGCAGCGTCAGCTCTGACGGATCGGTAGTCGTGTCGGGTCTGGTGGCTGTGACAGAACCTTCAGAGGGAACACCACGAACCAATGTTCGCTCTGCGCAAGCGGTGGCAATAAGACAGCTGGCAACAACCAGCCATCGGGCGTTGAAAATGTAGCTCATGAGAAATCCTTGTTTAGATTATGTGTACTGTGTCGTCCTCTTCACGAAAACTTGAAGCCTGACACAGTGAGTTAACGGTTAGCTTTACTTTGCCATTTCTCAGTTCCTTGCCAATGGTGTAAAGCTTGCGCGGTTGTTGGCTATGAATAAATCATTTTTAATAATGTTGCCTTTGCTGGCTCTGTGTTCTATTTGCTCGATGGCTGCAGAAAAAATAGACAAAGCAACTGATGATCTCGCGAGAAGAGCAGCTACAGCGCAGCCAGATAAGCAGCCAGATAAGCAGCCAGATAAGCAGCCAGATAAGCAGCCAGATATGCAGTCATTGGAGAGCATTCGGCAGACGGTAGAAACATTTGTCTTGTCGAATAGATCCGCTGAACAACGTGTCTCGGTGACGGTTAAACCCTTGGATAAAAGGTTACGATTGATCAATTGCCAGACTGCGCTTACACCAACATGGTCTAACCGAAGCAGGAAACTAGGCCGTGTCACGGTTCAAGTTGCTTGCACCTCCCCTAAGCCATGGCGTGTTCATGTGCAGGCTACCGTCACCATGGAGGGCAGGGTCTGGACGTTGGTGCGCGGGGTGGCACGAGGTGAGCTTCTCAGCAAAGACATGCTTATGAGGCAGGAAGTCACGTTAGGTGCTAACAATGCAGCGTACACCTCTCTAGGAACTCCGGTAATTGACATTGAACCTTGGTTGGGGTTTTCGTTTGCTCAGCGAGTCAATACGGGCAAAGTATTAAATGAGCGAATGCTCATCGCTGCCAATGTGCTCACCAAAGGTGATGCGGTTGTTATCCGTCATCGTTCCAATGGGTTGGAGTTACTGACACGCGGGGTCGCGCTTAGCAATGCAGGTGCGCAGGAGCAAACACAAGTTCGTAATAGCTCTTCAGGGAAAGTCATTGACGTCGTGGTGGTCTCTACCGGAACTGTTGAAATACTTCAGTAAGCCATTGTTCAAAAACCCACTTAGCTGGCTTGCCTATGTCTATTAGATGACGTAACGGCCAGTTTATATACAGGTTTGGTGGAGCAGGTTTTGACCGCACCTCCGCACCTATCATTAACCAACAGGAATTCTATCTGACATGAGCCTTTTAAAAAAAACAGAATCGACACGTACGAAAAATGCTTTGCTGACAGATTTATTGAAACAGGCCAATCAGTTAGTTGACGAATTTGAACGTCTTTTGTCCAGCGAGCTTGATTTACTGAAGAACGGACAGATTGAGGGTCTGGAAGCAATCGCTGAAGCCAAGCACGAACTAATGGATCAGATTGGCGCTCGGGAAGGGCAGTTGATCAAGCTGTTTGAAGATACGACAGTGAACAGCAAGGTCAAGCATTTGAAGGAAAGGCTGAAAAAATGTCGTGCCGATAATAAAGATAATCATGCCCTGGTCATGCTGGAACTAAAGCATTCGAAAAAAAGTCTTGAATTGCTGCGCTCAGTTCTGAATATGGACGATTTATCGCTGTATAGCGAAAATGGGGAGGTAGAGGTTAACCGAGAAAAGCGCAAATTAGGCAGCGCTTGAAGCATTACCCCGCTGACGTTCTTCGCCAGCGGGTAGGGCTAGTGAAATTGAAAAGTTCTCCCTGTGCAAAGCTGGAGTGAAGTGCAAGCCATCTATCTGGTCTGTGTGCTGGCTGTACCACACTCGAAAGCCCGAGAACCTCTCCAATTGGCAGGAATATATGTCATGGGCTGGATTAGCGAACTCTTTCAAGCTACTTTTGAAGTTGAACGGTAGTTCTGCCACAACTGATTGACTTTGGGCTGCTTTGCAGTAGTCTCGTCGGTCTCTCCTCGTTCTTTCGACGGTGTCTGTACACTGACGTGTGCTGCAGCTAACGAGCTATCCGTTTGGGCCGCTGCTTCAGTCACACCTTGTAAATCTTCGGCCACTGCTACTGATACTTCAGGCGCTTCGTGCATTTCATTACGAAGAATGAATTTGGGAATGTAAGAACCTGGTTTCATTTCAATGAAGACAGGAGTAGCAGGGTTCTGTTCGTAATAGGTGTCCAAAGATGAGCGTAAGCGTTTGGCGAGAACACGCACCGAAGGATCAGTCTGCGGGTCGAAGCTTGAAGACTTGCCCAAAGCTTCGATTCCGACGGTAAAAGCTTTTATCCGGCGTGTATTTCCCAAAAGGGTCTGTTCCACGACGTATTTAAGGAATGCCGACATCTGAGGAGATGCTGAGAATTTATCGGTAGTCAGAATTCCGTTGAGTGCAGCCGTGACCTCTGCGTCATCTATTTCACTTGTAGTGTTTTCGTTAAACATTATGTCGCTCTCTTCTGTTGAATTGCCCGCTGTTGGCACGGGTGAAACAAAAAGGAGCAAGAACAGGACGCGCTTTGCACGTAATATTACCTCCAGCGCAGCCGTCGGTAACGTCGAAGAGCGTGAAACCCCGTTAGATAAGCTTCCTGGACAAATTAAAAGTTACTGTTACGTGAGGAGAGAAGGTGTAATTTTCTACTATGCGTAACGTTGGCAAAGGCAAACACAGGTTCATTATTGCGGGTGTCACTTCGGTGACGTAGTAGACCTTCTTAACGTGTCAAAAGGTTAACCGACACTTTTTCGTGAAAGGTGAACCAGGACTAATTGTCGTGATTGAAGCTAAAGGCCTAACACTGCGCTGGCGGATAACCCGTTCAGATGGACCATTTATCGGCCGTCAACAGCAGGTACAACGAAAAAATTGTAAATCCACATCGAGACAAGAAGCTGATGCTGATACTGACACGACGAGTTGATGAGCGCATTTTCATTGGAGAGGACATCACTTTATGTATTCTGGACATTGAGGGAAATCGCGTAAGACTCGGGCTCGAGGCACCGAAAAACGTAGCCATTCTTCGGGAAGAGATTCACCACAGATATGCAGGTGATGCTTCCAACGATGCCCAGCACACCAAATCCCAAACGGATAAGAAAACTGCGTAGAGAGCATGATTGAGATTGCGCCTCTGAATTTGCGAGGTGAATCCCTCAGGGCTGGAAAGAAAATAAAATTTTGAGTATGTTCATCCACGCATCTCATGCATCGACGTTGTTCGTCGGTTGAATAAGTTGGCTATCCGCCCGGATCCGTCCTTGCTGAGTGTGCGTCGCCCATGAATTTCCGGAAATGCGCTTCTATTCTGTCCCCAGCCTCTGACAAAAACCCTATATAGCTGCCGCGTACAAGGGTCTCTGGAGAATACCTGTTCTAAACTTAATGCCCTGAGACTTTTGACCCCAAGGTTCCGCTTGCCCAGTTGCAGGTTAATTCATAGCGATAATTATTCAGTCAGCAGTTGACACCTGCAATACCTTGCCATTACAATTCCGGAGCTCGACAACAGGACGACCAGCTTGGACTGTTGTCAATTGGTCTAAGCGTGAGTGCTGCGGTTACCTGATCTCCATATAATTCTCAAGGTCGTACCTGAGATTGAGGAGTCGGGAAGGCGGTATTTTCACACTACGATCTATTCAAATTTATGGCCCATGGCGTCCCGCCATGCCGGAACAACGACAGCACTGTATGGCGACGATTAATCAACTCGTCCGCAAGCCGCGCAAGCGCAAGGCGGAGAAATCCAATGTACCGGCACTGCAGGCATGCCCGCAGAAGCGAGGAGTGTGTACACGGGTGTACACCACCACTCCAAAAAAGCCAAACTCTGCAATGCGCAAGGTAGCGCGGGTTCGCCTCACCAACGGTTACGAGGTTACTTCGTACATCGGCGGGGAAGGCCATAACCTGCAGGAACACTCGGTTGTTCTCATACGCGGAGGCCGAGTGAAGGATTTGCCTGGAGTACGCTATCACACAGTGCGTGGGAGCCTGGATACTCAAGGTGTTGATTCACGTCGTCAGGGTCGTTCTAAATACGGCGCCAAGCGCCCGAAGGGTTAATCCAGTATGTCAAGAAGAGTTCAAGCACCCAAACGCGATATACTTCCAGATCCCAAATACGGTAGTGTCCGTTTGGCGAAATTCATCAATATACTGATGCTGGATGGCAAGAAAGCGGTAGCCGAGCGAGTCATCTACGGGGCGCTTGATGTCATCAAGGAAAAAGGCGTAGCCGAGCCGGTGGAAGTACTCGAACTTGCGTTGGAAAATGTCAGCCCGGCGGTTGAGGTAAAATCGCGTCGCGTTGGTGGTGCAACTTATCAGGTGCCCGTTGAGGTCCGTCCAGTTCGCCGTAGTGCGTTGGCCATGCGTTGGATAATCGACGCAGCACGCAAGCGTGGTGAGAAGTCGATGACGTTGAAACTCGCAGGCGAGCTAAGCGATGCCGCTGAGAAACGTGGCACTGCTGTGAAGAAAAGAGATGATGTTCACCGCATGGCTGAAGCGAACAAGGCGTTTTCCCACTACCGCTGGTAGTCGCTACCTGCTGCTCACTAGTAAGGTCTTATCGTGGCACGAGCAACGCCTATAACTTTGTACCGAAACGTCGGCATCATGGCACACATCGATGCCGGCAAGACGACCACGACTGAAAGAATCCTCTTTTACACCGGTGTCTCTCACAAAATGGGAGAGGTGCACCACGGTTCAGCCACCATGGACTGGATGGCTCAAGAGCAGGAGCGTGGAATAACTATTACATCTGCGGCAACCACATGCTTTTGGAAGGGCATGGATGGCAGTCGTGAGCTACACCGTGTCAACATCATTGATACTCCCGGGCATGTCGATTTTACGATCGAGGTAGAACGTTCACTGCGCGTTCTGGATGGCGCCGTTGCCGTGTTCGATTCCGTGGGTGGAGTAGAGCCACAATCTGAAACGGTATGGCGGCAAGCCAACAAATACGCTGTTCCACGAGTGGCTTTTGTCAATAAAATGGATCGTGTTGGAGCAGATTTTCCGCGTGTGCTCGAGCAAATCCGAGAGCGCCTTGGCGCCAATCCAGTCGCCGTACAAATCCCCATCGGCGCTGAAGAGAGCTTCTCGGGCGTGATCGATCTGATATCCATGCAGGCGATCACCTGGAATGATGCGGATCAAGGTTTAACCTTCACTACCTCTGACATTCCCGCAGGTCTTCAGGATCAAGCAGAAAAATCGCGAGAGCTGTTGGTCGAGGCTGCAGCGGAAGCGGACGAGGAGCTCATGGATCGTTATCTGGATACTGGTGAGCTGACAGAGGATGAGATTCGCCGAGGACTCAGATCGCAAACACTGGCTAATAAGGCGGTGCCAGTGCTTTGTGGTTCTGCCTTCAAGAACAAAGGCGTCCAGACGCTTCTCGACGCCATTATTGATTACATGCCGGCGCCTGATGATGTACCACCGGTCGAAGGCTTGCTTGACAATGACACAACTGAAACACGTCCAGCTAACGATGAATCACCATTTGCAGCGCTTGTATTCAAGATCGCTAACGATAGCTTTGTGGGCTCTCTGGCGTTTTTGCGGGTTTACTCAGGTATTGTCAAGACGGGAGATATGGTCTACAACCCATTGCGTGGCAAGAAGGAGAGAATAGGCAGGCTACTGCAGATGCATGCTAATAATCGAGAAGAGATAAAAGAGGTCAGAGCTGGCGATATCGCCGCCGCTGTGGGTCTCAAGGAAGTGGGTACGGGTGATACGCTTTGCGATCAACGAAGCGCGATTGCATTAGAGCGTATGGAGTTTCCAGAGCCAGTCATTTCCGTCGCTGTAGAGCCCAAAACGCTGGCAGATCAGGAAAAAATGGCAACAGCTCTGGAGCGACTTGCCAAAGAAGATCCGTCATTCAGGGTGCGCACGGATGCCGATTCAGGGCAGATTATCATCAGCGGCATGGGTGAGCTTCACCTGGACATCATTGTCGATCGTATGAAGCGCGAATTTAACGTCATAGCAAACGTTGGAAAGCCGCAAGTCTCATATCGTGAAACTATCAGAAAGTCTGTGAAGGCCGAGGGAAAATTTGTCCGGCAAACAGGTGGAACAGGACAATACGGCCATGTCTTGTTGCGAATCGAACCTTTAGATCGAGGTGCTGGCTATGAATTTATCAGTGAAATCGTAGGCGGATCCATCCCTGGCGAATTCATACCAGCTGTACAAAAAGGTGTGGAGGATGCGTTGGCTAACGGTGTTTTAGGTGGTTACCCTATGGTGGATTTGCGAGTAACGCTTTATGACGGGTCATACCACGATGTTGATTCCAACGAGATCGCTTTTAAAATTGCAGGCTCCATGGGATTCAGAAATGGATCCATGGAAGCTGGGCCAACTCTGCTAGAGCCCGTTATGAAAGTCGAGGTGGTAACCCCTGAAGATTACATGGGTGACGTCATGGGCGATCTCAATCGCCGACGTGGTGTCGTAGTCGGCATGGATGAGCAGCCAGGTGGGAAAGTAGTAAGAGCACAGGTGCCTTTGGCTGAGATGTTCGGATATTCAACTGATTTACGTTCTGCCACACAGGGCAGAGCGGTGTATTCAATGGAGTTTGAAAGTTATGAAGTACCACCTCAGACGGTGGTTGATGCCGTACTGCATCGTTGAGCACTCAACGTTTGTTTATACAAGATTCAAGTCAAGAAACAGGCAGTTCAGCATGAGTGCTTACCAGAGCTCGTAACTACTGTATCATCCGCAGCCCAGATGTGATCAAAACAGGTCGCAAGGGCTATCTGTTATGAAAATTACCGAAAACGAGGCCAGAACTTAAGTGTCCAAGGAAAAATTCGAACGTACCAAACCCCACGTCAACGTTGGCACCATAGGCCACGTGGACCATGGCAAGACGACATTGACAGCGGCGCTGACAATCTGTCAGGCCGAGGAATTCGGCGGATCGGCCAGTGCATACGACCAGATCGACAATGCACCGGAAGAGAAAGCGCGTGGCATAACGATCGCCACAGCGCACGTTGAATACGAGAGCGTGAACCGGCACTACGCGCACGTTGATTGTCCGGGCCACGCCGATTATGTGAAAAACATGATTACGGGAGCGGCTCAGATGGATGGTGCCATACTGGTGTGTTCGGCAGCAGATGGTCCAATGCCTCAGACACGGGAGCATATATTGCTGGCACGTCAGGTAGGTGTACCGTACATCGTGGTGTACCTGAACAAGGCAGATATGGTGGATGACGCCGAGTTGCTGGAGTTGGTCGAGATGGAAGTACGAGAGTTGCTGGACAGCTACGAATTTCCCGGCGATGACACGCCAATCATCACAGGTTCGGCACTGAAGGCGATCGAGGGTGATACCTCGGAGATAGGTCGTCCGTCGATAGCCAGATTGGTGGAGGCGCTGGATACGTATATACCGATGCCGGATCGTCCGATAGATCTGCCATTTTTGATGCCTGTGGAAGATGTGTTCTCGATTTCAGGTCGAGGAACAGTGGCGACGGGCCGTGTTGAGCGTGGCATCATCAAGGTGGGAGAAGAGATCGAGATTGTGGGCATCAAGGACACGACCAAGACAACGGTGACGGGTGTCGAGATGTTCCGTAAGCTGCTGGATCAGGGAGAGGCGGGAGACAACGTTGGGATCCTGCTGCGTGGAACCAAGCGTGAGGAGATCGAGCGTGGTCAGGTGCTGTGCAAGCCCAAGTCAATTACGCCGCACAAGAAGTTCGAGGCAGAGATCTACGTATTGGGTAAGGATGAAGGTGGCCGACATACGCCATTTTTCAACAACTACCGACCGCAGTTCTACTTCAGGACGACGGATGTGACGGGCGCGGTCGAGTTGCCCTCAGGCACCGAGATGGTGATGCCGGGTGATAACGTAAAAATCGTGGTAGAGCTGATCAATCCGATAGCGATGGAAGACGGATTACGATTTGCGATTCGTGAAGGTGGCCGCACCGTGGGTGCTGGCGTTGTTGCGAAAATCATCGAGTAAACACTTATGGCCTCTAGTCAAACAATCCGTATTCGCCTTAAAGCCTTCGATCATCGCTTGATCGACCGGTCAGCGAAAGAAATTCTTGAAACAGCCAAGCGTACGGGAGCCCGGGTTCTTGGACCCATTCCTTTGCCCACCAAGAAAGAACGATTCACCATTCTTGTGTCGCCACACGTAAACAAGGATGCTCGTGATCAGTACGAAATTCGAACTCACAAGCGCCTGATGGATATCGTTGATCCGACTGAAAAGACGGTTGATGCATTGATGAAGCTGGATTTGGCAGCAGGCGTTGATGTGCAAATAAAACTAAATTAGTCTGATTTCTCCGATGAGCTGACGCCGTTATCGGCGGTAGTTAAAAAAAAGCCCGCAAACGCGGGCTTTTTTTTCTACGCTATTCAGCAGATATTAATCAGGGTTGCCACATCAACTCTATTGCCTCATACCCTGGTAAATCAAACGACGAAAGCTGTTCCCGCTCAAAAGGGAAAAAATCATTTCTCCAGAAGTAGGCTTCAGTAAGTTCTGCAAAATATTCTTTGGCATTAGTGAGGGCGTAGGCTTGCTGCATCTCACCATTGAAATATTCTACTGAACGGTACTTTCCCGAATTCACAGCCTCTCTGAATGCTGCAAGCACATCAGCATTATTACCGTTGTAGAAAGCATCATCGTATGCATGCGCCAGCTCGTGCAGTAACATCGCAGGCTGATCATTTCGCCAGTTCAGATAATTCCGTGCAACACCAAACTGCACGCCCTTTGCCCACCTGGCTGGATAACCGTTCTCTGCCAGCCATTGTGCGGAAGGATGATAAACCCCGCCTGGAAAAACATTAAGGTTTAATTCCAGCCAGATAGTTGTTTGCCGCAGTCCCTGAATGGCCACGGCGGGCAGACGATTCTCGATTTGCTGAAGATCGGCTTTCAGTGCGTTGAACGCCGTCTCGGCAAGAGTGTCATCAAATAGCTCACGGCTCATTTGCACTGTCCAGCCGCACACATTCTCTGTGTGATAATTTTTGACGAAATAGCCAATATCTGACAGCTCGGTTGAGCAGATAACCGATTCCCCATCGGCAGCTGGGGTGCTCGTCTTGCTGTCAATAGGTTCGTTGGAGCTAAGGCATGCTGATAAGAGACAACAGGACGCCAGGCTGGAAAAACGTGATGCATTCGACAGGTATTTCAGCATTGCCAAACAATCCTTGTTCACTCGTCGTACTCCATTAAAATTATTGTGGAAATGATATCAGAATTATTTTATTGCAAGCATAGGGGCTAGCCTGATAATTTACCGGCTATGCAGGTTCTTTGAATATTGCGTGTTCGCCTCGATCAACGACAACCGATCCATCGAGCAGTGCAGTGTAGAACTGTTCAAGGGTATCAGTACCTGTGGATGGTGTGAGATCGGCATCGTAGCAACCCGTGTCAGGGTTCAGCGCAAGCATCGATTCAGTGGCGTAATACCGGCCAATTCTTGCAAGTTCAGCCTTCCTGGCGCATGCGTTACTTACACGTCCAAGTTGCTCCAGTACGATGCGTATACCATCAAACAGGGCGATGGGTACTTTTTTGAAGCGCGGAGTCTGGCCGGTTAATCTGAACAAAAGATCACCTTGTTGGCGCAAGGTCATAGCATTGCCTGGCCCGCCTATAGGCAATATTTTATTGTGACGGTCTGATCTGACGAGACATTGTTCCATGTACCGACCAAGATCGGCATCGCTGATTGGTTTACAGGCGGTCAACGAGCCATCGCCAAAGAGAAAAAAGGCCTTGCCATGGCGCACCCGTTCAATTTGCCCCGACAGTGATTTGAAAAATGCGGTGGGTCTGACAATCGAGTAAGTAAGCCCCGAATTGATAAGCTCTTTTTCGAAGGCAAGTTTTGCTTGTTGAAACGCCAATAGCGGTTTCTGCACGCAAATGGCTGAGAGCAATACCATCTGTTGCACGCCCGACGCTTTTGCAGCAGCTAATGCTGCTGAGTGAGCGGCATGATCAATGGCCCAGGCATCAGCCGCCACCCCTGTGCGCGACGCAAGGCACGATACCAAAGCATCGAACCTTCCATAAGGAAAAACAGTTTGCTCAAGTGTCCGATGGTCGGTGACATCGCCAATCAAAATCTCGATTTTTTCCGGTAATGATATCGACTGTTCAGGGCTGGCGACATCCAAGTATGTGCTGTTGGCACGAACCAGACAACTCACCTGGTGGCCAGCATCGACAAGCGCCTGTGCTGTGGCCCTGCCAGCAGTACCGGTTGCTCCCAGCAACAGCACGCGTAGTTTGCCGACATCAAGTGCGCTATCGTTGGGTTTACTTGTTGAAGATTTCATACTGAAATAACTTTAACATGAGCAAGCAGCTTGCACTGATCTGCGTTGCCTACGAGCACCTGAAAATGACGACACCAGACTACGAGAAAGGCCGGCTGAATTTGCCGTTTGTGGGGATTTGCACGTTTGGTAAAAATCCGTATGTCAGTGACTGGGATGCTATCGATAGCGATGTCGCAATTTTAGGCGCACCCTATGATTTTGGAACGCAGTGGCGAGCGGGTGCTCGATTCGGTCCCAGAGCTATACGTGAGGCGTCAACGCTATTTTCTTTTGGGCATGGTGGCGCCTATGATCATGAAGATGATGTGACCTACCTGGCGACGGATAAAGTGTCGATAGCCGATATCGGCGACGCGGATATTATCCATACCGACACGTTGCAAAGTCATGCAAATATCGAATTCGCGGTACGTAAGATGCTCGCTGTAGGTGCACTCCCCGTAGTGCTGGGCGGCGATCATTCCATCAATATTCCTTGCGTGAAAGCGTTTGACGATCAAGAGCCCATTCACATAGTGCAAATTGATGCTCACCTTGATTTTGTTGATGAACGTCACGGTGTTCGCTATGGTCATGGCAATCCGATGTTCCGCGCCGCTGAAAGCCGTCATGTCGCCGGGCTTTCCCAGATCGGAATTCGCAATGTATCTTCAACATCACGCGAGGGCTATGTCGCAGCACGCGAAGCAGGCTCCGATATCATCTCTGTCAGGCAGTTTCGAAATCTGGGTGTTGATGCTGTGCTTGATCGCATCCCTGCTGGCGATCGCTATTATGTGACCATCGACATTGACGGCTTCGATCCATCGATCGCGCCTGGCACCGGTACGCCCAGTCATGGTGGCTTTCTTTACTATGAAGGTCTAGAGTTACTGGCAGGCATTGCCAAGCGCGGGACCGTGGTTGGTATTGATTTGGTAGAGGTAGCACCGGACTATGATCATTCGAGTACAACTGCAATACTCGCCGCTCAGATTCTCATGAATTTTATTGGACGAATCATGCACCAGCGCGATCTGGCGCAGACGTCTTAGTGATGCCGGATCCTGGTGATCCCAAAAATTCAGTGATCCCGGAATCTCAGCAATCCCAGAGTTGAGGCAATAGCGCTCGGTCGTCAGCTATGAAGTGGTTTTGTTGTTGTCGGCACGGTATTTCTGTTAACGTTTAACCTTGTGGTTATCCCAGGGCTTATAAAACACGGCGCTTGCAGAAATCAATGGACCGCTCTCGCTCAATCGATTAGCTTTCGGCCGCGCAGGCTCCAGCGTTCTTCAACTCATCTGTAGAGACAACAATATGCAGCTTCGACCGGACTCATCGTTTTATCCTACCGCTCAGATGGCAATGTCTGCGCCTGTAGAGAAATACGGCTTCACCGTCATGCTCAGCGCGGATGCGTCGCAGCCAGACGGTATTGCCGTGGTAGACCTTGATTCCTCGTCTGCTACCTATGGCCAGATAGTCCATAAAGTCATGGCCACCACCGCCGGTGATGAGTTCCATCATTTCGGCTGGAATGCCTGCTCGTCATCTCTGTCGCCGCTCAGCGGGCATGCGTTTCTTGAGCGTCGCTACCTTATCGTACCGGGCATACGCTCTTCGCGAATCTATATTATTGATGTCAAAGAGCCTCTGAAGGCGAAAATACATAAAATTATTGAACCTGAAGAGGTCTTTGCCAAAACAGGCTATTCGCGGCCGCACACAATTCATTGCGGTCCGGAGGGCATCTATGTTTCGACTCTGGGTGGCGGTGGAGAAGATGGTACCGAAGGACCTCCGGGCATCTTCATCATGGACTGCGAAACCTTTGAAATTCTAGGCCGTTATGAAATGGATCGAGGTAGCCAGGACAAGCATTATGACTTCTGGTGGAATCTGCCGCAGGACTACATGGTCAGTTCTGAATGGGGTTTGCCACCGCAATATGAAAATGGAGTGGTGCCTGCAGACTTGCTGTCAAACAAATACGGTCATTCCATTCATTTTTGGGATCTTCGAGCGCGAAAAAATATACAGACCATCGACTTTGGTGAGCAATACCAGATGGCGCTGGAGATCCGCCCTGCACATGATCCTGCCAAGAGCTATGGATTTTGTGGTGTGGTGGTTGATACCACCAACTTGCAAGGTGCGATTTTTACCTGGTGGCGAGATGATGCCGGAAAATGGCAATCGAGGAAAACGATCACCATAGATCCAGTGCCTGCCGAGGCGGATGAGTTGCCGGAGCTACTGAAAGGTTTTGGTGCAGTACCCCCTCTGGTAACGGATATTGACCTGAGTCTGGATGATCGCTTTTTGTATGTAGCTTGCTGGGGTCTTGGAGAAATGCATCAATATGATGTTACCGATCCAATGAATCCGGTCCTTGTGGATAAGGTTGAACTAGGCGGTATCGTCACGGACACCAAGCATCCGAACGGTAAGGACTTTGCCTACGGTCCGCAGATGGTAGAAATAAGCCGGGACGGTAAGCGCGTCTACTGGACCAACTCTTTGTATTCTTCATGGGATGATCAGTTCTATCCTGATGATGAAGGTGGTCAGATGGTGATGGCTCACGTGGGTGATAAAGGTGGACTTACGCTAGATAAAGACTTTTACGTAAACTTCCCCAAAGGGCAGCGTGCACACCAGATCCGTCTAGAGGGCGGCGATTGTTCAACCGACAGTTTTTGTTACCCCAACAGTTAATCGGTGACTGATGTTTCGTCCATGACAGCGCTATGGAGCGCTGTCATCGGTGCCGGTCTCTATCACGGTATCAATCCGGGAATGGGCTGGCCGCTGGCAGTATCCGCAGCATTGATGGACAAGACGCAGCGTTCGCTAGCCAAGGCACTGTCCGCGTTGGCGGTGGGTCATTTTCTGGCCATGTCGCTTGTCTTGTTGCCGTTCTCACTGGTATCCACTCTTGTCGATTGGGGAAAGCCGATCCGTATAGGTGCAGGTCTCATCGTGGTGCTTATGGGCGTCTATTTATTGATCAACCGCAAGCATCCGAGGTATCTGGCCCGGGTCAAGCCGACAAGGCTTGCGTTGTGGTCATTCCTTGCCGCGATGGCGCATGGTGCCGGGCTTATGTTGGTGCCGGTTTTTCTGGCATTGAGCGCGGGACATGACTCTGCAACGGATAGCATGCTGGCGGCACTGCTGGTTGCTGGTGCACACACGATCGCTATGGCTATTGCTTGCGCCCTGATCGCCGTCGTTATCTACCGTTGGCTTGGGCTGAAATTTCTCACACGCACCTGGTTCAATCTTGATATTGCGTGGGCCTTGAGTCTCATTATAGTTGGTTCGGCGGGCATCTACAGCGTAACACTGGCAGGGATGCATCATTAATCGCTTTTATTCCGCCGCCAGCCATGAGTCTGTCCGAGAATAAGCTGATCGTACCGGAAGGGGGCCCCACAGCGCGAAATTTCGGCGGGGCTGCCTCCAGTCAGCTTTCCTCGTAAAACTCGGCGAATAGAACAACTATTCATCTCAAATGACAGAAAATCTGACTCAAATCTCATACTGTCGCGGGGCCACCTTCGGCCTCGATCGTTATTCTCGGACAGACTCCCAAGGGCTCGTGAAACACAATCGACTGCTCATATTACCCCCTGATGAGTCTATCGGCCAATGATATCTGGAGGGCTGCCGATAGTGAGTTAAGCCATCAGAGGTTCAGTGCGTGCAACTCGTGAACACCAATAATTCAATCAGTTGTCTGGTATGGGGTACGAAGGTAATTGCTTACTTTAAAGCTGATGTATTGCTGTCACCTCGTTGCAACCCCTGCAAATGATTATGCGCTCACGTTTTCCTAAATTGCCAGAACGGTGCGCCATCGATCTTTCTGGGGCCTCTCTCGTGCCCAACGCCTGAACATTAGCGTATGTCAACATTCTACCTAGCCCGACAACCCATACTGGATGTAGAGAACAATACGTACGGATACGAGTTGCTTTTTAGATCGACAACGAAAAATTCCTACGATCCTAGCGTTGATGGCGATACTGCAACCGCGAGAGTGTTGGTCAACTCGATTGTGGAGGCGGGGCTCGACTCCATCGTCGGTAATTCGCGCGCATTCGTAAATCTGACAGAGTATTTTCTTGAAAATCCGGAGATGCTGGACTTGCTTGAGCCAGGAAGCTGCGTTCTGGAAATCCTCGAAGACGTCATTGTAACGGATAGCGTTTTTGCAGGCGTACGGGCGCTACACGCAAAGGGTCATACGATCGCTCTGGACGACTTCGTCGATGCTGTTCAATTCACGCGACTAATGCCGTTGGTGCATATTATAAAATATGACATCACCCAGCACACCATGGAGGAATTGGCGGCTCTGCGGCTCAAGGATGCGGCGGCTGGACGGCTGTCACTGGCTGAGCGGGTAGAGACTCATGAGGAATACGACACGCTCAAGGCGGCAGGCTTCCAATATTACCAAGGTTATTTCTTCGCCAAGCCCCATGTAATTAGCGGCTCCAAGTTGCCCCAAAACAGGGTCGCCATCCTGCAGCTACTCGGGCAGATTAACGACCCTGCATCAAGTATTTACGATATTGCGGAAACCTTGAGTCATGACGTAGCGTTGAGCGTGCGGACTTTAAAATATGTGAACTCGCCATTGAGCGCATTGAAAAGTGAGGTGACCTCCATAAGTCATGCGGCAGTTCTTCTGGGTCGCGAACCTATACGTAACTGGGTGATATTGCTGGTTATGACGGGCATCGAAGACAAGCCGCAAGAGCTTACAAAAATGGCTTTGGTGCGTGCCCGTTTCTGCCAACTGTTATCGTTGGAACGAGAGCTGGGGGACGATGGCAAATATTTTACAATAGGACTACTGTCTCTCGTCGGCGTGTTAATGGACTTGGAGCTTGGTGATGCTCTGGATCAGTTTTCCATCACTGGAGACCTGCGATCTCAAATTCTCGATCTTGCAGGGCCTGGCGGCGAGATGTTGAAATTGGTCAGCGAAATCGAAAAACCGGAACCTGAAGTTGAACTAGAGGATCCGGCCATAGGACAGATTTATCAGAACTCGATAAGTTGGGCTGAACAACTATTTGGAATGTTGTAGCCCAAAGCGCATTAACCTCTCTCTGCGAGAGCAAGTTCTCTGGGGTGACAATTGGGGTGACATTTGGGGTGACATTCCCTGCGCAGTCAATCAAGCGTTTCGATACCGGCAAGAACTCTGACGTCGTTGCCATTCAGGCTTATGATGAGTATTTCACCGGAACGTGCGAATTGACCCGTTAATGCACTGATATTTACTTGATGAGTTACGAGAACAGTAGGTTTGTCATCGAATCTTAACCATTCAGGCATCGCCTCCAGTAGTTGATTCGTCTGATTCTCGGCGGTACTTCGATCCAGAAAAAACGAATTCAGGGAGGGCCACAGCACAGGTTTGCCTAAATTTAGTAAACGGGCTGTTTCCTTGCAGCGGCACCATTCGCTGGACAGTACTTGAGCGTCTGCTACACCTTTTTCGCGAAATAATTGACCAATTGCAATCGCTTGTGCCTGACCATCGGCCGATAGATTGCGCTGAGTGGTGCAGTCATCAATTGAAAACTTTATCGGGTCACCCGTGCCAGGGGCCAAGGCATGGCGCATGACTGCTATGGCGGTTCCGTTCTGCAACTGCGCCCAGGCACTGGCGTTTTCATTGTTTTCCGACGCATGGCTGCACATGGCTGTGACGAACATGCAGACAAGACAGATAATTCTCAGAATGCGTTTATTCATTTGGGTTTTCAGATTAGTTTGCGTTCCAGTTTGTTTGCGTTTCAGTTTGTTTACGTTCCGATAGTCCATCCGTCCGGAATATCAGATTCCTGATGCTGCGAATGGATGGACTACCAGCTTTTCAGTGCGCGGCAAGCCAGCTGCCTGCCATTCGTAAAAGATCTGGTACATTAATCGGAGACGGGCCGTATCAGGCTTTTGCGAAGTTTCTCGATTTCTGCCCGGCGTTTGCATCCCGCCACATGGTCGTTGACGATTCCGAGTGCCTGCATAAGCGCATACATATTAGTAGGTCCGATATAGCTCCAGCCGCGTGCTTTTAAGGCATTGGATAGCGCTGTAGATTCGGATGTCGTGATATGAGTTTCGAGCCAGCGCCTATTGACCAAGGCCGGTCGTTTGACACTCTCAGGCTCGAAGCTCCAGAAGAAGGCTGCAAGAGTGCCAAATTCTGCCTGCAGCTTAGCGTATTGTTTTGCGTTGTTGATAACAGATAGAATTTTGCGTCGATTTCTAATTACTCGTGAGTGACGACTTTTCAGCGGTCAGGCCATCTCTTCCCGTTCGCTTTCGTGCTGCTCGATCCAGTTTTCGATC
>ENA-ORXR01000329-ORXR01000329.1-marine-metagenome-genome-assembly--contig:-NODE-329-length-69424-cov-5.141910_pt1 | contig 69424 bp, 68 predicted proteins | sample MGYA00237866_ERZ511479 | MGnify/ENA metagenome assembly ERZ511479 | reverse complement strand
CCCCGTTTTCACGGCTTGCTCAACACAATATTCATTCACGACAGGAAGCATACCCGGCATACCCGCATCAACAAGCGAGACTTGGCTATTGGGCTCAGAGCCGTATTCCGTAGAAGAGCCCGAAAAGAGCTTGGAATTGGACGCCACCTGCGCATGGACTTCGAGGCCAATAATAACCTCCCAATCGCCGCTCTCGCCTTTAATATAATCGCGTGGGTCACCGACCCGCTCTGCTGTAAACATAACTACACTCAATTTCCTTGGTGGCCTAACAGACCCAAACTATCGTTGTAAGCCTGCCTAGCATCAGCATTGTCTTGAATAAATCTATTTTGAAAATTGGTCATTTGAGCATCCAAACCTTGATTGGTTTGAAAAATATGAGCAGCAGAATGTCCAAAAAGGACTGAACCATTATTAGTATCATCAACCAATACTCTTAATCTGCCAAGAGTATGCTCAAGGCGTTCACGCCAAACAAAGTCTTCATCATTATCCACTAGGGTAAAAACTTGCATCCACAAATCGCTAAGCTGTGTCCTTTGCGCGTCACTTAGTTGGATTGTAGTAATTAAATTTTCGAAATCTAATTCCATCTAAGCCCACCACTTCTCTGGCTTAGCTGTAAACCCAGCCGCTTTTTCAAGCGCACTCGCGGCTTTAAACACTGTAACTTCATCCAGCGCTTTACCGATAATCTGCAAGCCTAATGGCAAGCCATCGGCGTCCAATCCTGTAGGGACGCTTATCCCCGGTAATCCCGCGAGGTTCGTTGTCACGGTGAAAATATCATTCAGATACATTTGCACAGGGTCATTCACTTTGCGGCCCACAGCGAATGGCGCACTTGGCGCGGTTGGCGTTAGGATAGCGTCACATGTTTGCCACGCATTTTCAAAGTCTTGCACAATCCGCGTGCGAACCTTTTGCGCGCGCAGATAATAGGCATCATAATAACCTGCGGAGAGGACATATGTCCCAATCATGATGCGGCGGCGGACTTCGTCGCCAAAGCCTTCTGTCCGTGTGCGGTCGTAAGTGTCGTTCAGGTCTTTACCGTCAACCCGCAGGCCGTAACGCATGCCGTCATAACGGGCGAGGTTTGAGGAGGCTTCGGCGGGAGCCACGACATAATAAGCGGGCAGTGCATATTTCGTATGCGGTAATGAGATGGGGACGATTTCCGCGCCCGCATCCTTCATCATCTCGACGCCTTTATCCCACAGCGATTGAATTTCCGCAGGCATTCCGTCGATTGTATATTCTTTAGGGATACCAATGCGCATCCCTTTGATGGATTTACCGCAGCTTTCCGACCATTTTGGCACGGGGATGTTGAGTGAGGTGCTATCTTTCGGATCATGACCAGACATAGACTCTAGCAATATCGCGGCATCTTTAACTGTCTTGGCGATCGGCCCCGCTTGGTCGAGCGAGCTGGCAAATGCGACCGTGCCCCACCGCGAGCACCGGCCATAGGTTGGCTTAATCCCGACGGTGCCAGTAAAACTGGCAGGTTGACGAATAGAGCCGCCCGTATCGGTCGCCGTTGCGCCGAGGCACATATCCGCGCCCACCGCCGCAGCAGAGCCACCGGAAGAGCCGCCAGGAACCAAATCTTCGCCTTTACGCCACGGATTAATCACAGGGCCATAGTAAGAGGTCTCGTTGGAGCTACCCATCGCAAACTCATCAAGGTTGAGCTTACCGAGCATCACCATGCCGTCGGCTTTCATATTCGCCGTGACTGAGCTCTCATATGTCGGGGTAAAGTCGCCAAGGATTTTTGACCCTGCCGTTGTCTTCACGCCCTCAGTACAGAACAAATCCTTCACACCTAGCGGCGCGCCCTCGAGCAGACCTACGTCACCTTTCGCACGGCGTTCATCAGAGATTTTCGCCTGCTCCATTGCTTGCTCAAACGTTGTCGTAATAAAGGCGTTTAAATCGGCACCTTCCATACAGGCATCGATATGCGCTTTGGTCAGCTCAACGGAGCTGAACTCGCCCTTGGCCATACCGCCAAGCGCGCCTTCGAGTGTAAGTTTTGTAAGGTCTGTCATAGCCTACTCCACACTACGCGGGACAACGAAGAAACCGTCATCCTGTTTCGGCGCATTTTTGAGGATGTCGTCGCGCTTACCGCCATCCGAGATAACGTCTTTACGCATCGGCGCGGACATATCGACGGCAGATGTCATCGGCTCCACGCCCTCAACATCGACCTCATTAAGCTGTTCAATCCAGCCCAGAATACCGTTCAAATCATCGGCAAGCGGTTGCAGGCGATCGGCTTCAACATGCAGCCGCGACAGGCGGGCGATTTTCTTTACATCTTCGGCGCTGACAGCGCCTACAGGCTTACTCACGCGAGTCTCCATAATATCTTGAATGCGCGAGTTAGCAGGGGCATCGGCAGCGGGCAAGTGATGGATTGCCCTCACCTGCGAATTTAGCTATCCCCGCCTAAACAAAGGACACTCATGGCTCAATATGACCACGTTACAAATGTGCATGTACCCCAACGCGGGAACCGCCTGACGAAATGGCTTGGCGCAACGATTCTAAATGTGATGGGTTGGAAAATTGTGGGCGAGTTTCCGCAAGAATCCAAAGTTGTCTTTATCGGAGTGCCACATACTTCTAATTGGGACTTTATTATTGCTGTCGCCTCTATGCAGGCGGTCGGGCTTCGCGCCTCTTGGATGATGAAAAAGGAAGCATTTTTCTGGCCTCTGGGCGGATTTTTTAAAAAACTGGGCGGCGTCCCGATAGACCGAAAATCCAAGAGCGACCTCACCACCCAAATGGCAAATTGGTTTGCAGAGAATGAGAAAGCTTGGCTGGGCATCACGCCCGAAGGCACGCGGTCAAAAGTTAAGGCCTTAAAGAAAGGCTATTTACGCATCGCTTATGCGGCCAAAGTGCCCGTCTTTCTGATTGCGCTGGATGGTGAAAATAAGCATGTTGTTCTCGATAGGGTTTGGCCGCTCACCTATGATACCGAGCTTGATAACCGCAAAATCAAAGCTTATTATGACAAGACTTACAAAGGCATTCGCCCGGAATTAGGCTAGAGAATAATGAAGTATAACAATCCCCATATGAGTGAACATTCCCCGCGCATGGGTAATGGTTTTACGCGCGGCTTAGGCTCTTTGGGACTCAAATTAACCGGCTGGAAATTGGTTGGCCGCATGCCCGATGTGCCGAAATTTGTGATTATCGGCGTTCCGCATACGTCTAATTGGGATGCCATTTCAGCCTCGCTTGCTATGCTATCCTCGGGCTTTAAATATACTTTCCTTATCAAAAAAGAGTGGTTTTTTTGGCCGATGGGGCCTCTATTTCGAGCGCTGGGCGGTTACCCTGTTGACCGCGGCAAAGGCAATAATGTTGTCGATCAGATCGTCACGCTTTTTGATAGCACCGATAAAGTCTGCGTCGGCTTCCCGCCCGAAGGCACGCGTAGCTTAGTTACAAAATATAAAACAGGTTACTTGCGCGCAGCTTATGCCGCTAAAGTTCCTGTCTTTATCTGTGCCTTTAACGGGCCAAAGAAAGAGGTTGTCCTTGACCGCCTAATGCCACTGACCGGGGATTTAAAGTCGGATAATGAGGCCATAAAAAAATACGTCGATGAGAACTGGGTTGGCGTGCATCCTGAGCGGCAATTCGATTCAGGTGCGAAGATTGCGTGAACACTCCAACACACACACTGTTGGCTCTGGCTTTACTTTCTAAAAAGGGCAGAAAAAAAAGAAATTGGGCGGTTTTTGCAGGCTCACTTATCCCTGATGCGGCGATTTATATCTGGGCACCCTATCAACACTTCGTCAATGGCGCGTCAGGACAAGAAATATGGCGAGAGCTCTACTTTGCCTCGCCAATGCAAAACTTGATTGCTTATTTTAATTCCATCCCAATCTACGGCGTTTTAGCGGCCATCGGATATGTCATGCGGGACAAAACGTGGGGGAAATTCTTGCTTTTCTTTGGTTTGGCCGCACTTGTACATATGGCAACTGACTTGCCGGTGCATAATCATGACGCTTATCGCCATTTCTGGCCGCTCTCGGATTGGCGCTTTATCTCGCCTTTTTCCTATTATGAACATGACCACCATGCGGGCATTGTGGGTCTCATCGAAGCTGCCATTGTCGTAATATCCATAATGGTCCTGTGGCGACGATTTCCAAAATTCTGGGTGAAAATTGTTTTGGGACTTATGTTTAGTTTTTACGTTATTTTTCCAATCGTTATGCATCTGCTTCGGTCATGAACGAGAGCGCATAATAACTGACATTTCACTGTATTGTTACGAGCGGGTAACTTGACGAAACCCTGCTGAAACAGGATATATTATACGAAATTAAACAGGAATCTCCCTCTGTGCTAAAACGTCCAATGAAGTCCCTTTTTGCTGTTACTCTTGCGATGGTCGTAACGATGATGCACGCCGCGCCAGCATTTGCGCAATCTCTGCTCCGGGATACCGAGATTGAAGAGACTATGCGGGACTACACGACCCCAATTCTACGCGCGGCAGGACTTAGTCCCTCGAGCGTTGATCTTTATTTGGTCAATGACCCCAGTTTGAACGCTTTCGTGACTCGCGGACAGAACATCTTCTTGCATAGCGGTATCATTTTGCAATCTGATACGCCCAATCAACTTAAAGGCGTCATCGCTCACGAGGCCGGGCACATTGCTGGCGGACATATTGTGCGAAGTGATTATGGTAATCGCTCTGCTTATGGCGCAATGTTGATTGCCGCTGGTATTGGCCTCGCGGCTATTCTGGCCGGTGAAGGTGAAGCAGGCGCGCTCGTTCTGGGTGGATCACAACAGTTTGGTCAAATCGAAGCTCTCGCCTATTCCCGCGTAAACGAATCTGCCGCCGACCAATATGCTGCACAATATATGGAAGCTACAGGCCAATCAGGTCAGGGCTTGATTGACTTTTTTGACCGTTTTCGCGCGCAAGAGGTTCTCTCTAATGCTCGCCGTTATCCTTACTTCCGCGGTCACCCTTTATCATCTGACCGCATTGATGCCCTACGTGAACGTGTTGAGGAGAGTCCTCACACTTACGTCAAAGACACTGAGGATGAGCAACACAAGCTCGAAATGGCAAAAGCGAAATTGCGCGGATTTCTTGAAGGCCCGCAAGTTGTCTTTTCTAAATATCCGCCCAAAGATCAATCACAGCCGGCTCGTTATGCCCGTGCCGTCGCGCATTACAGAGCCGCTGATTTGCGCAATGCTGTTCGGGAAGTTGATAGCTTAATTGATGAAGAACCTGAAAACCCTTACTTTTATGAACTCAAAGCGCAAATCCTATATGAAAGCGGTCAGCGCGAAAAAGCCATTGCGCCCGCCCGAAAAGCGCTTGAGCTCAAGCCTGACGCTCCACTATTGGAAGTCGCTTTGGCGCAATCACTATTAGAAACAACGCAACGCAGTAATGTCGAAGAGGCGATTGCTCTGCTGAAATCTGCACTGACAGTTGAACAAGGTAACAGCTATGCGTGGTACACACTCTCCCGCGCTTACGGAGAACTAGGTCAAGATGCTTTGGCAAAATATGCCGTGGCCGAACAAGCCTACGCTGTAGGCGACTTGCAGCGCGCGCGTTCTTTCGCGCAGCGCGCCCAGCAAGACTTGCCGCGCGGTGACCCACAATGGCGCCGAGCGTCTGACATTATCGTGGTGTCTGATGCTCAGATGATGAAGAAAAATGGCCGCAATCGAGGCCCTAAACCCTTCACCTTCGATATACGTGCTAATTAATCCTGGAAAATATGTTATCAATCTCACTCAAAGCTAAATGCGTTTAGTCACGAAACCTTTACCACTTATCACTAGCCATACTTAAAGTTTGTAGCTTAGACACATCCCTAATATTGGAGACATGCTCATGAAGATATTTGCTGCCACCGCGATGGCCCTTGCCCTTGTTGCCGTTTCAGGGTGTGCGCAAGCTGAGTCCAAGGGGCGCGATATGAAGCGCGCAGATGTTGAGAAAATCATCAAAGAGTATCTCATGGAAAACCCTGAGATTCTGCGGGAAGCCCTTATTGAACTTGATAAAAAAGAAGACCGCGCGGCTTTGGCAGCCGTGTCGGATGCTCTCTTCAAAGATCCGCGTGATGTTTCTATAGGCCCCAAGACTGCAAAAGTAACAATTGTCGAATTTTTTGATTATAATTGTGGTTACTGCAAACAATCTTCTGAATGGCTAAAAGGCGTGATGGACAAGTATCCTAATGACGTGCGGGTTGTCTTCAAAGAACTACCAATACTGGATGGCCGCACAAAGACATCGCGTAATGCTGCCAAAGCAGCCCTCGCCGCAGGACGCCAAGGTAAATATACAGCCATGCACTTCTCTTTGATGAAAGAACGCAGCCTGACTCAAGACCGGGTTCTGGCCCTTGCAGAGGAATCTGGCTTAGATATGGAAAAACTTAAAAAAGACATGGAAGATCCAGAAATGGAACGGCAACTTGAAGATGGCCTTCTCCTCGCCAACCGTATTCCCTCTCTGACAGGCACACCCTTTTTCGTCATTAATGACGACTTTATTGCGGGTGCTGACGCCAGTAAGCTGGATAAAATGTTAGAGGATGCTCTCGAAGATAGCTAAAGCTCAGCTGATCCATACATTTAAGTCAGTTACTTTCGTAAAATAACCTAAACCCATAGCGGCAAAGCAATACTCTAAACTTTACCCTCAAAGTCTGCCGCACTATGGCGTTCTTTCAGGCCTTTTTCTTCGTCCCAAGGACGGTTGACGAGTTGACCGCGCTGAAAAGCTGGACGTTCAGAAAGTTGCTTAGCCCATCTTCTAAGATGTTTGTAACTTTCTACATCTAAAAACTCTTTTGCTTCATAAAGAAGACCACGAGCCATGCCGCCATACCATGGATAAATGGCGAAATCGGCGATGGTCAGTTCATCACCAATCATAAATTCATTCTTCTCTAATTGCTTATCGAGGACATCAAGCTCGCGTTTGACTTCCATCGCAAAACGGTTAATCGCATATTCAATCTTGAACGGTGCATAGGCATAAAAATGACCAAAGCCACCGCCGAGATAAGGCGCGCTTCCCATCTGCCACATCAGCCAAGACATAGTTTCCGCTCGTGCTGCGCCGCTTTTGGGTAAAAAAGCGTCAAACTTCTCAGCCAAATAAAAGAGAATAGACCCACTTTCGAAAACACGTTGTGGGTGTCCTTTAACAGAGTGATCCATCAAAGCCGGAATTTTGGAGTTAGGATTAGCCGCTACAAAACCTGTACCAAATTGGTCGCCATCCATGATATTGATAAGCCACGCATCATATTCTGTACCTTTATGGCCAGCCGCCAAAAGCTCCTCAAGCATGATTGTTACCTTCACGCCATTAGGTGTGCCGAGTGAATAAAGCTGCAAAGGATGCTGCCCAACGGGCAATTCCTTTTCTTCTCGGGAGCCGGCCGTCGGCCGATTGATATTCGCGAATTTATTGCCATCATCGCCTTCATCCCAAGTCCAAACTCTAGGGGGTATATATTCTGATAATTTTTGAGCCATGATAATCCTCTCTTAAATTTGTCTCCTCATACCACCAAAATTCATCACGACCAGTCAGAGTTTTGTGAACACAAGATATAAAACTGTCACTTGACGACTCAACTCTTGCATCGCTATAGCGCCCTCGGGCCACGTCTCCCCACTGAGGCGCACTTTATAGCTTCGTACAAAAACGCGAAGCAATGGAGACATAATTATGGCAATAGCCGCAAAACCGACGGCTCGGCCCGTCGATCCCCGCTTTAGTGCGGGCCCCACAAAAAAACGTCCAGGATGGACTCTTGAGGCTCTTAGCGATGCCGCACTCGGCCGCTCGCACCGCTCCGCTTTGGGGAAAGCGAAACTTAAAGAAGTCATCGACCTCACCCGCGAAGTCCTCGAAGTCCCTGCGGATTACCGCATCGCGATTGTTCCGGCCTCTGATACTGGCGCCGTTGAAATGGCCATGTGGTCACTGCTCGGCCCGCGCGGCGTTGATGTGGCCGCTTGGGAGAATTTCGGCAATGCGTGGATTACGGATGCAGAATTGCTGCCACTTGACGATCTACGCATCTTAAAAGCCGATTATGGTCATTTGCCCCCCCTACATGACTATACGGGCGACCGCGACTTAGTCTTTACATGGAACGGCACCACAGCTGGCGTTCGCGTGCCTAATGCTGATTTCATCCCTGCCGACCGCGAAGGCCTTACGATTTGCGACGCGACCTCTGCTGTTTACGCGCAAGAGATTGAATGGAGTAAAATCGATGTTCTAACCTATAGTTGGCAGAAGAACATGGGCGGTGAAGCGGGCCACGGCATGCTTATCCTCAGCCCTCGTGCTGTTGAACGCTTAGAAACTTACACCCCGCCTTGGCCACTACCGAAAATCTTCCGTATGACCAGCAAAGAAAAATTAAATGAAGCTCTCTTTGAAGGGTCTACAATCAACACACCATCTCTGCTCTGCGCGGAAGATCATCTTGACGCCCTTAAATGGGTGAAAGCCAATGGCGGATTGCAATTTATGCACGACCGCGCAGACACAAACGCGCAGGTTCTTTATGATTGGATTGAGCGCACCGACTGGATTGCAAACCTTGCTGACAAAACAGAAGAGCGCTCCAATACGGGCGTTTGTATGAAAATTGTCGACCCACGCATTGCGGCCTTGCCCAAAAACGAACAAGCCGCTTTTGCGAATTCTATCGTCAAATTGCTCGGTGAAGAAAATGTCGCCCTTGATTTCGGGTCTTACAAAACTGCGCCTGCAGGTTTTCGCGTTTGGGCCTCAGGACTGATTGAACAGTCAGACCTAGAAGCCCTCACCCCTTGGCTCGACTGGGCCTTTGAAACTAAATTGGTGGAGTTGAACAATGCCTAGAGTCTTAATAGCTGACAAAATGTCATCTTCCGCTACGGAAGTGTTTAAAAATCGCGGCGTCGATGTGGACGTCATTACAGGTCTTGAGAAAAGCGAGCTTATTAAAATCATTGGTGATTATGATGGTCTTGCTGTGCGCTCTTCCACGCGTCCTGATGCTGAAATTATTGCAGCCGCCAAAAACCTGAAAGTCATTGGCCGCGCCGGGATTGGTGTGGATAATATCGACATCAAAGCCTCCACTGATCGCGGCGTTGTCGTGATGAACACGCCTTTCGGAAATGCTATCACGACAGCAGAACATGCCATTGCCATGCTCTTCTCTGCCGCGCGTCAAATTCCATCTGCCTCTGCCCGCACACAGAACGGCGAATGGCCAAAATCTGATTTTAAAGGCGTAGAGCTTTTTAACAAAATACTCGGCCTCATAGGCTGCGGGAATATCGGGACGCTCGTGGCTGAACGTGCGCTCGGTCTTAAGATGAAAGTCATAGCCTTTGACCCTTACCTCACTGAAGACCGTGCCGTGAAGCTCGGCGTTGAAAAAGTTGAATTGGATAGTCTTTTCCAACGCGCCGATGCCATTACGCTTCACACGCCGCTGGTTGAAAGCACCAAAAATATCGTCAATCGTGAACGCCTTGGCATGACCAAGAAAGGCATCATTATTGTCAATTGCGCGCGCGGCGGCCTTGTTGATGAAGAGGCTCTGAAAGATGCCCTCGAAGCCGGACATGTTCGCGCAGCGGCTCTCGATGTCTTCGCGGTTGAACCTGCCAAACAGCATCCGCTTTTTGGTATACCAAACTTCATAGCTACGCCTCACTTAGGCGCTTCAACACTTGAAGCCCAAGAAAATGTCGCTGTGCAAGTGGCTGAGCAGATGGCGGATTACCTCCTGACGGGCGCTGTCTCCAATGCGCTCAACACACCGTCTATTTCTGCCGAAGAAGCCCCGCGTTTAAGACCATTCGTTGATCTGGCAGATAAGCTCGGCACTATGATGGGACAGCTCCTACGCTCCCCTGTCAAAGGTATAGAAATCACCTATAAAGGTGCGGTTACCAAGCTGAATACAAACCCAATGTCAGCAGCAGCTCTTTCAGGCCTGCTGAAAGTTGCCATGCCGGAAGTGAATATGGTTTCAGCCCCCGTTTTGGCCAAAGAGCGCGGAATTGAAGTCACTGAGAGTTATGTCGATGAAGCCGAACGAGCCGAAAGTCTTATCAGGCTGGCGGTGGAAACATCAGAACGTAAATTCGCGATTGTCGGCACCATCTATCGCGGTGAGCCGCGCATCGTCCGCCTCTTTGGTGTGCCGATGGACGCGGCCTTTGACCCGCATATGATTTATGTGCGCAATGAAGACAAACCCGGCTTTATCGGTGAGCTTGGCGGTATTCTTGGCGATGCTAAAGTCAATATTGCGACTTTCTATCTCGGCCGCATGAAAGACGTCAGTGAAGCGGTCTGCTTAGTCTCTGTGGACGGCGAAGTCCCGAATAGTGTGATTGAGAAAATAAAAGCTATTGACCAAGTCAAAATCGTAGATGCGCTCAGTTTATAGACAAGTGATTGTAGATAAGTGCAGATTACGATTCGCATTCTATTTTGAATCCCGCTAAAGACTCAAAAAGTCTAAGAGATTCTTTAGGCGTGAGGTTACCCCCTCACGCCTTTATTATGCGGTGAAATACCCTGAGGAAATATTATGGCTAATGTTGTTGTTGTTGGGTCGCAATGGGGCGATGAAGGCAAAGGTAAAATTGTCGATTGGCTGAGTAGCCGCGCCGATGTCGTTGTACGCTTTCAAGGCGGACACAATGCCGGTCACACCCTCGTCGTTGACGGCGTCACCTATAAGCTCTCATTATTACCCTCTGGCGTCGTGCGCGGCGGTAAGCTCTCTGTCATTGGCAATGGCGTTGTCCTCGACCCGTGGGCCTTCCTTTCCGAGGTCGAGCGCCTCAAAGAGCAAGGCGTCAAAGTCAATCCTGAGAACCTGCTGATCTCCGAGTCGACCGCCCTTATTCTGCCTATTCATTCAGAGCTCGACGGCATACGTGAAAACCGCGAAGACGGTATCAAAATCGGAACGACAAAACGCGGCATTGGTCCGGCTTATGAAGATAAGGTCGCCAGGCGCGCTATCCGCGTTTGCGATCTGGCCGATGAAGAGCACCTACTGGCCCGACTGAAAAACCTTCTGCATCACCACAACGCACTTCGCCGCGGCCTGGGTCATCCCGAGACGGACCCCGAGGACCTCTATGCGAAACTCTTAGAGGTCGCGCCTAAAATCCTGCCCTTCATGGCTCCCGTCTGGCATGCGCTGGACGAGGCCACGCGGTCTGATAAAAAAATACTCTTTGAAGGGGCGCAAGGCGCGATGCTCGATATTGATCACGGCACATATCCCTTCGTCACCAGTTCCAACACAATTGCTGGGCAAGCGGCGGCAGGTTCCGGCATGGGTCCAAAGGCCCTCAACTTTGTTTTGGGAATTACCAAAGCTTATACAACACGTGTGGGCGAAGGCCCGTTCCCTACGGAACTCACGGATGATATCGGACAACGCCTGGGCGAACGCGGCCACGAATTTGGCACTGTCACAGGCCGTAAAAGACGCTGCGGATGGTTCGATGCCGTCATGGTCAAACAAGCCATTATTACCGGCGGCATCACAGGCATTTCACTGACTAAGCTGGACGTGCTTGACGGTATGACCGAACTTAAAATTTGTGTCGGTTATAAGTTGGATGGTAAAATTCTTAAACGCCTGCCGGCTGGCGCGGCTAATCAAGCGGCGGTAAAGCCTATTTATGAGAGCATGCCGGGATGGCAAGGCTCGACCCGCGGGGCGCGCTCTTGGGCTGACCTTCCCGCCGAAGCCGTTAAGTATGTTCGCCGCGTTGAAGAGCTAATAGGCTGCCCTGTCAGCATGGTCTCAACCTCACCAGAACGCGAAGACGTCATCCTCATGCGCGATCCGTTTAAAGCTTAGGGTGACAAACCCCAATCACGAAAAGCCTATCACTCCTGCGGTTCTATACGGTATCGCTGCGACACTCATCATAACGTGGGGCTTGGCTTATCCCATGGTTTCTGTCGCGGTTCGAGATGTCTCGCCTATTTGGCTCGTTGCCTCGCGGACAGGCATTGCGGCAGTTCTGCTGGTCCCCTACGCCAAATTACGCGGACGCGATTTCCCGTCCCTGACCGATAAGCGCTGGCTCTGGTATGGCCTTATGGGTTTGACAGGAATTGTTCTTCCCTTTTTCCTTTTTGCCAAAGCGCAGATTACCGTCGATAGCGGCATTTGCGCAATTATAGGCTCTGCCATGCCAATATTTACGATTATTCTAGCGCATTTCTTCGCTAATGAAGCTTTGTCTTGGCGCAAAGCCATTGGCTTTCTCATTGGGTTTGCAGGGGTTGTGGTTTTATTTCTCCCCAACAATATGAGCCTTGAATTAATCTCCGATTGGAGAGCCCAATTGCTCGCGGTTTTAGCCGCTTTACTCTACGCGATTACAACAATCCTCGCTAAACGCGCACCTGATACGCCGCCCTCTGTCGCCGCCGCTATGATGGTTCTTTGCGCCGCTATTGTGTCCGGCATTATGGCGTTAGCAACGGGCGTGCCGTCCGAGTTGCCCTCCACGATTGCTATTACGATGTTGATAGGACTTGGCGTAGGCTCAACCGCTTATGCGAATATTTTATATCTTTATGTCGTACGAAAAACGGGACCGAGCACGCTAGCGCGGATCAACTATTTTCCTGCTATTGTCTCTGTAGCCGCAGGTGTTTGGTTTTTAAAAGAGGACTTCACCTGGAAAATCGTAATTGCATTTGCCGTCATTGTCATCGGCATGATTGTCAGCCGATCAGATAAGAAAGCTCTAGCTCCCCAAGCCTTTTAAAGCCGCGAAAGGATTATCTCCTGAAGGTTCAGCATCTTCCTCTGGTTCGCAGCTAGCCAATCCATGATTAAGCGGGCCGTTCCCCTCACCTAATCCTGGTGCTGTTTTAATGGCTTGAAACACAAATTCACGCGCGCTCATGACAGCTTCCTCGAGCGGCGCGCCCAGTGCCATACAGGCCGCTATAGCGCTGGCCAATGTGCAGCCTGTGCCGTGGGTATGACGCGAGCGAATACGCGGACCTGACATGATATTTGCGCCCTCTTCAGATACTAAAACATCTACGACTGATTTGCCTTCTAAATGTCCACCCTTCATCAAAGCGGCATAAACATTCATTTTAAGCAAGGCATCACCCGCCTTGGTCAAGTCATCCACATCGTCAATTTTAAGGCCCGTCAGTAGGACTGCTTCTGGCACATTGGGCGTGACTAAATCTGCAAGCGGGAGGAGTTTTGTCTTAAGGGTCTCAATGGCTTTATCTTCAAGCAAAGCATCGCCCGATGTGGCGACCATGACGGGATCGAGAATGATGAAAGCATCTGACTCTTCTATCTCTTCTGCGACAACTTCGATAATTTCTGCGCTGCCCAACATACCAATCTTGATAACATCTGCTCCAATATCGGAGAGGACAGAGCGGATTTGCGCACGTACCAACTCGGCGGGCATAAGCTCCACCTGCTGCACACCAATCGTGTTCTGCGCCGTAACTGCCGTAATGGCCGTTGCTGAATACGCGCCAAAAGCGGCGCAGCTTTTGATATCAGCTTGGATGCCAGCTCCGCCAGAGGAGTCGGAACCTGCGATTATTAGGACGCGGGGTGTAGTGGTTTCGGTTGTCATTTCTTTTTCTCTTTTCACCTCAACTTCGCAAGGGAACAAGCAAATCTAAGTAATGAGATGCTTTTCGTTTTTAAATTTAACTCGCGGCTTCAATCTTGGAAACTCAATAATGATAATTAAAAGCCAAAATAACAGGAATATAATCATTACTCTGGGGTCATCTTCGCTCAATAAGATTTCGCTAAATATCATCAAGCTTGTTATCATAACAGCGTTGTATAACACTATAAAAACCCATGCCTTTTTGTAATCCTACAAGTAAAATCTATGCGCTCCAAGATAACCGCCAAGAAGTAACCAAAATAGTGCCAATTTTAATTGGCGTTTCTTTTTAGGCGTCTTGAAATACTCCCTTTCGGGCGCATCACTTTTATAGCTTAGCCACGGTTTAGAACTTTTCCTCATCTCTCCACCTTTGTCATCACCCGACTTGTTCGGGTGATGACATAATGAGTGAAGCCATTTGCTTAGCCATCCGCCATAGCCTCCCAAACCCTTAACGCCTGCATCGTTTCGCTAACATCATGCACCCGCAATATATCCGCGCCTTTCGCGGCTGACCAAAGAGCGGCGGCTAGGCTTCCGCCTAGGCGGTCATCTGCTGTGCTGCCATCTATGCGGCCTATGAAACTTTTACGGGACGCACCCATAAGGATTGGACAGCCGAGAGTCTTGAAGTCCTCAAGTTGGTTGAAAATAGCGAGGTTGTCGTCCAGCCGTTTGCCAAAACCGATACCGGGATCAATGGTTATGTTACTGCGCTCTATCCCGGCAAATTCGCAGGCATCCATACGTTTAGCGAGCCAATCACGTATCTCGCATACTGTATTTTCATAATGCGGATTGTCCTGCATATCTTCAGGACGGCCTTGGGCGTGCATGATTATAATAGGACAGGCGAGCTCTGCAGCGACGGCCTCAGACCGCGCATCAAAGGTCAGGCCCGACACATCATTCCAAATATCCGCTCCTGCCAAGACAGCAGCCTCGGCGACATCAGGCTTACGCGTATCAATAGAAATAACGGGATCAATATCATAGTCACGCGTCGCTTCGCGCAGAGCCATGATAACGGGAACTGTGCGGCGGACTTCTTCTTTGACAGCAACATCATTTGCACCTGGGCGGGTGCTTTCCCCGCCAATATCAATAATGTTTGCACCTTGGTCGAGCAAGGACAAGGCTTGCTTAACGGCGAGGTGATAAGACTCAAAATGACCCCCGTCAGAAAAACTGTCGGGGGTCACATTTAGGATACCCATTATTTTGGGACGGGTAAAACTCACGATCGTTAATTAAGCCTCGGGCTGTGCGTCGCCCAAAGGTTTCTTCTTGGTCGTCGGCACTGCCGCCACAGCAGGTTTGGAGCCGCGCGCCCCATCAGGACGTTTCGGCTTGATGCCATCAGATAGCAGAACCGTAATCTCGTCACCCGAAAGTGTTTCATATTCGAGTAGCGCTTCAGCCAATGCTACCCAATCTTTCTTCTTTTTCTTAAGAACCTTGACCGCCGTATCATGCGCTTCGGTTATGAAGCGTTTAATCTCCGACTCAATTAGGGTCGCGGTTTCAGGAGAAATCGCCGAGCCGCGCCCAATACCAGGATGGAAGCTTTGTTGATCCGTGTTTTTATAGGCAATCGGTCCGACAGCATCGGACAAGCCCCATTCCGTGACCATCGCCGTAGCAATGCGCGTGACCTGCTCAATATCAGAACTCGCACCTGAAGTGACTTTGTCATAGCCAAAGTGAAGTTCTTCAGCGGCGCGTCCACCCATCGCCATAGCCATGCGCGCAATCATTTCTTCACGCGATTGCGAAATTTGATCACGCTCTGGCATATATTGAACCATGCCTAAAGCACGTCCACGCGGAATAATCGTCGCTTTGTGAATAGGCAGGCTGCCCTTCATGTTTAGCCCGACAATGGCGTGACCCGCTTCGTGATAAGCTGTCATGGCTTTTTCTTCATCGGACATTGCGAGGCTGCGTCGCTCTGCGCCCATCATGACTTTGTCACGCGCATCTTCAAATTCACGCATCGTTATTTTAAGCTTATTTCGGCGCGCAGATAATAGCGCAGCTTCATTGACGAGGTTCATCAAATCGGCACCAGAAAAACCAGGCGTGCCTCGCGCAATATATTTTACATCAAGCTCAGCCGCAATTGGCTTGCCTTTCATGTGCACTTCAAGAATTTTTTCACGGCCTTGAATGTCGGGATAAGGCACTTCTATTTGACGGTCAAAACGGCCCGGACGCAAGAGGGCTTTGTCTAGAACGTCAGGACGGTTTGTCGCCGCGATAATAATTACACCTTCATCGCCTTCAAAACCGTCCATCTCAACAAGAAGTTGGTTCAGCGTCTGCTCACGTTCTTCGTGACCTCCAGATGTGCCGACGCCGCGATGACGGCCAACAGCATCAATCTCGTCAATAAAGATAATACAGGGCGCATTCTTACGCGCGTCGGCGAACATATCACGGACACGAGACGCACCTACACCGACAAACATCTCAACGAAGTCAGAACCTGAAATCGTAAAGAACGGGACCCCCGCCTCACCTGCGACTGCACGGGCCAGCAAAGTCTTACCTGTACCGGGAGGGCCAATCAAAAGAGCGCCCGTCGGAATTTTAGCGCCAAGGCGTGTAAAACGGCTTGGGTCTTCGAGAAATTCAACAACTTCTTTGAGGTCTTCCTTGGCAGATTCGACACCCGCGACGTCATCAAATGTAACGCGCTTAGTGTTCTCGGTCAGCATCTTCGCGCGGGATTTACCAAAGCTCATGGCCCCGCCGCGACCACCGCCCTGCATAGAGCGGAAAATCAAAATGGAGATACCCACGATAAGGATTAACGGGAGAATATTTATGAGTAGCGTAGCCCAAGTATTCGCGCCCTTCACTTCGGAATATTCATAAGGCACGTCATATTTGTCAAAAAGCTCACCCGCGCGGTCATCAATACGCGATGTATTCGCTTTGAATGTCTTATCATCCGTTGTTTTACCGGTTATGAGGCCCTCGGCTTCATTTATTTCGGCCTCTGCGATTTTGCCGTTAGACACGACCTCTTCCAACTGACTGAAAGTATATTCATTCGGCGCTGAAGCCGACTTCATTGAGGTAGACGAGACTTGCAACATCACCAAAAACATCGTGATGATCAGGGCCCAAACAGCCAAATTTTTCATGTTCATATTCATTGCGCGTCACCTAAAGGAATGGTCGAATTTCTTGTCTATAACACATAGGAAGCTTTGCATCAAAATAAAGGCACACCTAACGTGTATATTGCATACGTTTGGGCCCTTTTAAGCGTTTTATTTAAGTGTGCCGCCAAGTGCGGCCTCCAGCCGCATATTGACCAAAGATATTACGGTTCGAGAGCCCAAATCTCCATGCCCTAAAATCCTGACAAGATTCTCTTTCTTAGATACAGGTAGCGTTAATCGCGCCACTTCAGGGATTCTTTTCAATATCTCGACTTGTTCCGGTAACAATAACTCCATATTTTGATGAACACTGCCCATGTAACTGCGGCGTTTAGGGCCTGTCACAGAAAAACGGCCATCCCAAATTCGAGGCGTATTATTCAGGCGAAAATTTAAACCTGATCGGATGCTTCGGCGCTCATGATGGCTGTCCTGCCGACCTTTCACAGCAACGGGATCGCGGCAAATTACAAAGAGTCCTTCATGCTTTACAACCAAAGCCCCTCCAAGCGTAGTCGACTTAAAATTATCGGCGCGCATCTGGCCCAGCAGATCTTTGATACGGGCTCGATCAACTGTCCCGCCCTGTCCACCTGCGCAGCGCAGAGCGTGAAACATAAATTCTGGCAAAGGGACTTCAGACAGAGTTATAATTCCGTTAGCGTCAATCTGGCCTATGCGAGCAAATTCATCGCGTAGAAAACATTTTTCATCATCAAGGCAGGAGCGCATATCCCGCGCGGTTTCAAGAAGGTGCGACCTTAATCTAGGTCGAGATTTAAGATAATCTCTTGCGCGAATACGGGCATAGTCGCGGTTCTCATTAGAGGGGTCTTCAGACCAACTTAAATGATGCTTACGATTATAGTCTCTCAACTCTTGACGCGTCATATCCAATAATGGCCTTACCAAAGTCACCATCGCCAATGCGGGCCAAACTGGCCCATATGTCTTTTCTGCGATGCCCGCCGCGCCGCGCCAATCGGTTTTACGGTCATATCGCATTAAAAGTGTTTCCGCTTGGTCATCTTCGCTATGTGCCGTCAGGACATAATTAATTCCATCTTCGCGGCACTGATGGCCTATAAAAGCATATCTAGCCTTACGCGCTTTTTCCTGGAGCGCAGATGTAGGCGAACTATGCTCCCATGTCAGAATCTTAGAGTCATATCCGCAAACGAGAGCAAATTGTTTGGCCGCTACCGCCTCCGCGCCTGAATCCTTTCGCAATTTATGATCTACAATATAGGCGTGACTGGCTTGCGGGTGGTCTTTCAGAGCATAAACCAAGGCTGTGCTATCACCTCCGCCTGAAAAAGCGATAGCAAAATTTTTGCCCTTTGGGATAAGCGCAGCAATTTTCTTGGTCAGATGTGCGGTAAGTAACATGACGGATTTTGTAAGCTTTTCATTACGAAACGCAAACTAATCCATCCCAGGATTAAAACAGGTTTAACACCCCGTGCGCGCAGCTTCGACCCGCGCCTTTTCTTTTGCGCTAGCAGAAGCATCAGGAAATTGCGCAGGAAATGTCGCCAAGGTCTGACATGCCTCTGCTTTATTCCCAAGCTTATCAAGTGTTGCCGCAAGACGAACCATCGCATCTGGCGCTTTAAGGCCCTTGGGGTTTTTGCGCATAGACGTGATATATGCATCTGCGGCGTCGGCATAACCTTCGCGGACGAAGTAGCTCTCGCCAAGCCAGAAATTCACCTCGCCCGCATCTGCGGCATCAGGATTAAACTCAAGATATTGCTTAAACGCAGTTTGCGCGCCCGCGAAATCACCCTCAGCCAATTTGGTTTGCCCGACTTTTGAAAGTTGCGAGACATCATTGTAGCTTTCTTGAACGCCAATGGTTCTCTCTTTAAACACAGGAGCGCTCGGAACTTGGGATAGAGTTCCGCTACCAGGAACCACAGAATCAGAAGCGTACTGATCCGTCATAGACGTAGTCCCTGAAGAAAATTCTGTTCCATTTCCATAAGTGCGCGGAGCATAGGGGTTACCTTGCACAGGCGCAGACCTTTGCTCACTGGCAACTAAATCCACAGCATCCAAATGAATTTTCATACGATTGATAAGGTCTTGCGTTATAGCTGTATCACCAGCCATCGCTTCGACTTGTTGGAGCAAGCTATCACGCTCAAAGCGTAGCTGCTCGACCTCGCCGCGTAAGGTCCGCATAGAGGTTTCCAAGGCATTCATCTTTTGCATTAATCGCTCTGCCGCTGGATCGCCCGTTAGCATACGCGATTCCAATGTCGAAAGACGCTGAGCGAGCTGTGCATCCACCGCGGCCAATTCTTTTTTGCTTTGCGCCAATGCCGGCGTAGCAAGTAATGTTGATGAAAGTAGAAGAGCCGCAAATAAAGAGCGCATCAGTAATTCCTCATATTAAAAAGTCAGGTCAGAGACTAACCCGACTATAAAGCCCAAATAAGGCGAATGTGATTAAAAGGCAGTTAAGGTCATTAACAACCCTTCACCTTTCGGGACAAAGATATCCTAGCCAATATTTCTTATCGTAATATTAGTATGGCCATTACGATTTCTGGACCATCCGGCTTCGTTCGAGCGGCCATCAATCGGGCGTTCCTTACCATAGGACACAGTTGTCAGGCGTGACGGGCTGACGCCTTGGCTCACGAGGAAGGCTTTAACACTATCTGCACGGCGAGCGCCAAGGGCCAGATTATATTCACGGGTGCCGCGTTCATCAGCGTTACCTTCGACAATCGCGTTAAAATTTGAATAGCTCTGCAGCCATTGCGCTTGATTGCGAAGGGCGTTGCGAGCGTCTTCAGTTAGATCATAACGATTGTAACCAAAATAAATACGCGGCTCTCCGCCGGATTGATAAGCAAAGTCTTCAATAGATCCGGGTACAGGAGCGTTCGGATCAAAGGTTGGCCCCTGAACTACAGGCGGAGCTTGAATAACAGGCGGAAGCGTCGGCTTAGCTTCTTGCAAAACTGGCGGTGGGGCTTGCACAACAGGTGTCTCTTGGACGGGCTGAACCGGAGGCTTGGTTACACAAGCTGTCAGCGCCAAGACAGTTAGCGAAATTGCGATAAGTTTGATTTTCATATTTTTCGTCCTTAATTTTACACGGCTCTTTTATGCTCTTAGTAAACCGTGTGACTCACTCTCAATCAAGGCAATACAGTGGCAATATCTTAAAAATCTCGCAATGTGACGTCAAATTGGCTTTAAAAACAGGATCTTCGGATGTTTTAAGGCAATAGAGGTGACCAGGCTGGATCGGACGCTTTGCCTGGAGTATCAACTTTACGAAGGTTTTGCCCTGTCAAATCAACAGACCAAACTGAATTGAACCCGTTATGGCCTTTGGTTTCTCGAGAGAAAACAATGACGCGCCCATTGGGTGACCACGTCGGAGCTTCATCCATATAACTTTCAGTAAGTTGCCGTTCGCCCGAACCATCAGGGTTCATAACGCCTATTGTAAACTTTCCATTAAGGCTCTTAACAAAAGCAATTTTATCTCCACGCGGAGACCAGACAGGCGCATTATATCGACCTTTACCAAAACTAATTCGCTTCTTACTCGTACCATTGGCATTCATCGTGTAGAGTTGTGGCGAGCCGCCGCGATCAGAGTTAAACACAATTTTACGGCCATCAGGCGAGAAGCTCCCCGAGACGTCAATCGCCGGATCATTCGTCAAGCGCGAGGTTGAGCGAGTCTTTAAATCCATAGCATAAAGGTCGCTATTCCCTTTACTCATCATTGACATGATCAGCGTATTTCCATCTGGAGAAAACCGCGGCGCAAATGTCATTCCAGGGAAGTTCCCTAAGAGTTCACGACGGCCCGTTTCAATATCCAACAAATAAATCTGCGGGATTATATTTTCATAACTCATAAAAGTAATTTTTTGTGCCGATGGCGAAAAGCGCGGCGTCACAACTAAATCAGACCCTGCAAGTAGATATTGCGGCGCATGACCGTCTTGATCCATAATGGCGAGGCGCTTTTTGCGATTTGTTTTAGAACCTGTTTCATCGATAAACACAATACGGCTATCAAAATAGCCTTCTTCACCTGTCAGCGATTTATAAATTGCATCAGAGGCTTTATGCGCTGTGCGGCGCCAATTATCAGGCGTTGTTGCAAAACGAAGACCCGCCAGTTGATTGCCTGCAAATATATCCCAAAGACGAAACTCAACGCGAATTTTAGTAGGGCTTTCTTTGACAATACGGCCTGAGACAAGCGCCTCAGCTTTAATCACGCGCCAATCCGCAAAAGTAGGCTGATAGTCTATATTCGTTTGTGTTTCTAAAAAACTCGCAGGATTAAGAGATTTAAAGAGCCCAGAGCGCTCCAAATCCGCACGGATAACCTCGGCAATTTGCTGACCCAATTCCCGTGTTTGCGTGTCCGTCCCTAAAAAACTCGGAACCGCGATAGGCGTGGGGTCTATATTACCCTTAGTAATATCAATTTCGAGCTGCGCATGAGCCGTCCCTACGGCCAATAATGCCGCACAACATGCTATCCATAGCGAGATGATGAAATGTTTCAAATTTATAGTCCTTTTCATTAGTTCACGTAAAACACCTGAACGTCATAGCCCGTTTATACATCTGGCCGGAAGTTTAAGGTCATATCTTTCCACTTGCTATATTTTTCCGCAGGTAGAAAGTCATATGGACCGCATTGCGATACAGCTCTTACAGCACGTTGTTCCGCCACATCCCAAAAGGGATTTCCGGGATCGTTACGGCGCTGACGTGCGCTGTCGATAATTTTAACATCCTGCACATAGCCATCAGGCAGAATTTTTACCGCTAACCGCACCACGAGTTTTTCCGCATTTTTTGCGTCTGCAGGCATCCGCCAGCACTTATACATAGCCGATTGAAGAGCGTCCATTTCATTGACCGTCATGGCCGTGCCTTCACCTGAGCCTGCCAAAGACTGTTCAGCAAAGACATAATTATTGATCTCTGATTGGAGGACTTTTTGCTGGTTCTTTTCAGGCGCAGTTTCGCGGGAAAGATCTATCATGGACGCCAGCTTATCCAAATCAAAGCTTGGAGCTTCAGGCTCTTCTAGCTTGGTTTCGAGCTCTATATCGGGTATAGGCCGCGCCGTCTCGTCAGGAATTTTAACTTCGGCCTCTTTCACAATTTCAACAGGCTCTTTTACTACCTCTTTTACGGCCTCATTAGCTTCCGCTTCCTCGGGTGCATTTTCCATAGGTGTTTCAAGCGTCATCGGCTTAGTTTCAGGCGGTGATATTTTTTTAGGTTTGGGCGCTTTGATGGCGGCGCGAATATTCGTTACCTCAGCGACGTTGACAATCTCAATCGGAATAATGCGCGTTTCCGGCAACGGCTTTACGCCTCCTTTGTAAACAAACAGACCGCCAAAAATAGCGGCCCCATGCAAGACGAAGGATATGGGCAAGCCGAGTTTCATTTATTGATTGATAGGATCCGTTACTAGACCGATATTGGTAAAGCCGGCCGTATTGATACGGGCCATGACTTTCATCACTTCACCATAATCCGTGTCACGATCACCGCGCAGATATATACGTTCTTCATATCCATTTGTAGAGACAGCAATCAGGCGCGTAGCAAGATCATCCAATGAGATTTCTTCATCCTGAATAAACACCCCGCCTTCAAAATCGACCGTGATCGTGATCGGTTCTTGTTGTGACGGAAGCGCTTTGGCATCTGTCTTCGGCAATTCTACAGGAACGCCAACAGATAGCAGCGGCGCAGCAATCATAAAAACAATCAACAGCACAAGCATAACGTCGACCAAAGGCGTGACGTTAATTTCGGAGTTTAGCCTTCCGCGGCGGCTTGAGCGGCGACGCCCACCGCGGCGATTACTACCAATAGATCCTGCACTCATACCCATGTCGACTACCCGCCCTTACTAATTTTACGGGACAAGATTGCAGAGAGTTCATCAGCATATCCCTCGAGGCGGCCTGAATACTTAACCAAATCAGTGGAATAGCTGTTATAAAAAATTACGGCAGGAATAGCGGCGATCAAACCTAAGGCCGTCGCAAAGAGAGCTTCGGCAATACCCGGGGCCACAACTGTCAGGCTAGTGTTTTGGGACGCAGCAATCGCGCGGAAAGCATTCATGATACCCCAGACTGTTCCGAACAGACCGATAAAGACCGACGCAGACCCAACAGTCGCCAGGACAGACATACCACGCTCTGCCTTCGCCATTTCGCGGTTCACGACGAGGTTCATGACGCTGTCGATACGTTGTTGTGATGACACACTTACCGCATCTGTGCGCGGCATGCTCTTACTCTCCTCATATTCGCGCATGGCAGCCGCAAAGACGCGGGCCATGGGATCGCGTGTATCACCGGCTAATCCTGTCGAAAGTTCGTCAAGTGTTTTGCCCGACCAGAAGGTATCCTCAAAGGCTGTCGCCCGGCGCTTGAGCAAAAACATCGTAATCGCTTTGTCGACCGCAATTCCCCAAGACCAAAAAGACGCGGCAACCAGAATAATCATAACCGCCTTCACCACCCAGTCGGCACGACTGAAGAGCGACCAGAATGAGAAGTCTCCATTTGCAATCGGTTCCAGATTTGCGGATTGCAGAACTAATTCGATCAATAACATAACTTTTCTTCCAAATGGCTGATTCGCGTCTAAGGCGAAGCTAGCTTTTATTATACATGGATTTAAGAGCATTCATGTGCCCAGGGCTAATTAAGAGGCTGTAACAATGATAGAATAGAAACAAAGTCTTAACCATGTCCTTAAACAAGGTCTTTTTAAGGAAGTATCACGATATTTCACATATTCAGCCACAATTCAGACGCACTTTGTGATAGTCTGACCTAAATGGAGAAAATTATGACTCGCACAGCCTGGCTTTTAAGCGCCGCTATCATGACAGGCCTCGCGGCTTGTACAACCGTCCCTGAACCGATTCCAGAACCGGTTATCGTAATCCCGCCTGAGCCCGTCAGAACCTGCGCGCCAGTATCTTCTTTGCAGCGAGTGACGATTCCGGCGGAAACGAAAGTCCAATTCTACTCCACCGGCATTGATAATGGAGCCTATGAAGACATTGAATCAGCTCAATTAAAACGCACTATCGTTGTGAAGCCTGCGCAAGTCTTCTATGTTGACACAGAGGGTAGAGAAGTTCTTGATATCTGTGACAAAGAGACAATCGAAATTGGCGAAGTAGGCCCCGGTATCGGCCAAGTCATTACTGAAGACACAGAAGGTTAAATTGGACCTGTGCCGCGCGGCACAGCCGTTCCAAAACGCTGACTATAGTAACGACCCATATCGCGGGCATTGTTGATAAAACGGTGTTCGCTTTTTTGCATGATGCCGCAATTATCAAAACCTGGACTACCCTCTACCAAAACCAATGTCGGACAGTTCTGGTTCTTATCACCCAGCAGAGCCACTATATCGGGCCGAGGCTTAGCGATGGGTTGGTAGATAACCTGCAAGCTTTCCTTGATGGCCGGATAATAGCTCAACAAACCCCAAATTTCTGCACATTCAGGGCAATATTCCCGCCGCTCATTAACGAAAAAGCCAGGCGGCAAGAGAAAAAGTGTATCGCGTGTCATTCATTGACCTTTAATTTAAGTTTATTACGTCTATCGCGGTCTTCCTTAGCGGCTGGCAAGTAATCAGGACAGTCTTTAATAGGGCCATGATTACCTGCTTTATCTATGGCGACCTTCCAAGTGCAGCTTTTATTCACGCCATGAAGCATGTCCCATATGCCGCCATCAATGCCTATGTTTGTGAATGGGATATAGAGCCCGTTTTCTCCGGCATTTGGCACATTTAGCTTAGCACGTATTTGCCGTTCGCTCATGCCATAGAACTCAACAGGCATTCCTGTATGGGCATATTTCTTAGTGTAAACTTTATCCGTTTCCGTCATTTGGAAATCTTCAAAAACATCTTTGCGAATTTCGGCACAGTCTGTTGAGAAACCGTTCAAACACGTCAATTCAGCCGCCATAGCTTTGAGGCCTTCATCTATGCGAACGTCATCTGCTGTGCGTTCGCTTTGCTCTTGTGTCGACACTGTTCCTGTTTTCGGTAATGGTACGGTTTTCTCAGCATCTTCGGCTAAGGCCTCGCGGGAGGATGCCAGAATATCAGGCGCTTCAACTGTTTCGCGCGGTTCAACTAGAGGCGCAGCTTTAGGTTTGGGTTTCATTTTAGGCGGAGGCGGAGCAGTCCTTTCGTCAATCTCAGGCGGTTCCTCGGCGGGGCTCACAGACTTAGCCGACGGCGGAAGCGTCACCAGTTCAACTGCAATGATATCCTCCTTGACCTCAAAAGGTTTAGCCACTTTAAAGGACATCATTTGAAACAGCAGAAGGTGAAACACCAAAGCCAGTAGCATTGTGGCGGTTATGCGGACGATGTCCTCTCGCCTAAGGGGTTCAAACCCCGCAATTCTCCCCAAAGCAGCCATGGCGACTTGTGAGTTTTACTGGCAGCATCTGCAACTTAACTAAGGGCAAGCTTTGAGACAGACTTTGGTAAGGTTAGAAATAAACCTGCAGCACTTTATCAAGGCGGCGGCGCACAAGCGCGGTAAGTTTTTGCAGGCCTTAATGATCGAGCACGGCACGGTGAATATCCTCACGGCCCATAAATTCATCTTGGGTACGGATTTCGAGGACGAGCGCCGCTAGCTCACTCATTGGAATATCTGCAAAGCCGCGATTGCCAAGGTCACGCACAACGACGCGGGGTTGGTCGGGCAACCGTACAATCCAACCGACAGAGTCATCAGGCCCGTCGACCTCACTGTCCTCTTCCTTTTCTAGAACAATCTCGCCCGCTTTAACGCCTGCCAATAAAGCCCGCTCACAAAGCTTACGCACAGGCGCGGCCAATTTCATCACGCCGCTCGCCTTGCCATAAATCTGAAAAAGAGACAACGCCTGCATCGGGCCTTCAGCAGCCAGAATTTCCGTCATGCCATGCATATATTGCGCCTGGGAGGCACGGCGAACGTCAGCGGTAGGGCGGGATGTCCATGGCGTGAAAGGTGTGTGGGGGATTTTTGTCATTTTTCCCAATTATTAGTTTTTATATGTAAAGTTAAAGTTGCCAATGAAGAAAACTAGCAAACCAGTCAAAAGACTTAACTGACAAAATCCTGCGACAGCTTTTCCTAACAAATTTAGCGATGTATATTGGTAAGATGCGTAGAAAATTAGTAACACTGGACATAGCAACAAAAATAACAAAAGAAGCCCAACAATGCCCATCACTGAAGATAAAAATAATTTTCCGGATGAGCCGTATTCCAAGTCATCAGTAACTCCAATTTGGTAAGGAAACTGCATCCAATTTATGAAATGATTTTCGGCTTGGTATGAAGCCTTAATGATATCTTGAGCAACTTTGCGACCTCCAAAGTTCTGAGCAATATAGGCATTTATAATTGAAGCCTGACTCAACTCATCTCTCATCTTTAAAGCGAAAACAAGAAATGAAACAGATGATAATATCAGAGTAATTTCGACAATCCCAGGCACTTCACCAACGTTAAATCCCGCTTTTGGAATCGCAAAGCTCAAATTATTAACGACTAAATATAGAGCGATACTAGCGAAAAAGAAGCCTTTAATTATAACGTTTCTTTCTAAAATCAACTCCTGCTTTTTAGCGAATAGTTTTTCCAAAAACTCATAACTCGCCTTGGGAACAATTGTATCTTTCTTACGCATTTCTTGATCTACCAGCAAACTAAAGCGAACTGATGGATCAATTTTTGATTTCTTCTTTTTCATCATTTTAAACGTTATCGTCTAAATAAGGCCCAAGCTTTTCAATCATCCATTTCGGCGCCCTCTTGGGCCGTCCCTCTGGCGTGATACAAGCCGCCTCACTTACGGCCGTCACCAATAACTCATCGCCGCGATAGCAGGCTTGAGAGACCCACAGCCTTGCGCCTTTCATCTTATCATAGGTCGTGACCATGGTGAGATGGTCGTCTACGCGGGCGGGCTTTTTATAGTCGAGTTCTATTTTACGAATGGCAAAAGCGAGCGGGTCTTCAGCGTCCCAGAGATCGGCATGATTAAAACCAACGAGGCGAAAGAAACTGCTCCGCGCGCGTTCAAAGAAGCGCAGATAATTGGCGTAATAAACAATACCCGTAAAATCCGTGTCTTCATAGAAAACGCGCAGCGGGTAGTGATGCTCTCGGCCCACGAAGCTGCCCATTGTAGGCTGTTCAACCGCTCCAGACTTATCCATCGGTACCATCCCCGAACAGTTTTGGCGCTATGGGTTGAACTGGAGCAGCCAAACCCAAATGAGCGAAAGCTCTGGCTGTGGCGACGCGGCCTCTAGGCGTTCGTTGCAGGAAGCCTTGCTGAATGAGGTAAGGCTCGATTACGTCTTCAAGCGCGTCGCGGGCCTCAGACAATGCCGCCGCGAGTGTATCCGCGCCGACGGGACCGCCGCCAAACATTTCGCAGAGCGCATGAAGGTAACGCATATCTTGCTTATCCAAGCCAATATCATCCACACCTAAACGGATGAGCGCCGCATCGGCAGCCGCCTTATCAATCGTCATATGGCCATTATCTTCGGCGAGATCTCGCACGCGGCGTAATAAACGCCCCGCAACTCTTGGCGTGCCGCGCGCGCGTCGGGCAATTTCGCGCCCGCCATCCGCCGTCATGTCCATATCGAGCTTACCTGCCCCGCGCAGGACAATCTTGGTCAATTCTTCGGTGTCATAAAATTCGAGACGCACAGGAATACCAAAACGATCGCGCAAAGGCGTGGCAAGAAGCCCTGCACGTGTGGTCGCGCCGATTAATGTGAAAGGCGCCAGATCAATTTTGATAGACCGCGCCGCTGGTCCCTCCCCGATAATCAAATCGAGTTCAAAGTCTTCCATCGCAGGGTATAGCACTTCTTCAACCACAGGATTAAGGCGGTGAATTTCATCAATGAACAGCACATCGCGCGGTTCGAGATTGGTTAGCAGCGCCGCCAAATCCCCGGCTTTGGAAATCACAGGGCCAGAAGTTGAACGGAAATTTACACCGAGCTCTCGCGCCACGATTTGAGACAGCGTCGTTTTACCTAAACCGGGTGGGCCCGAGAGGAGCAAATGATCCAAAGGCTCTTCGCGCCGCCTTGCCGCCTCAACATAGACTTTCAGGTTTTTAATCGCGCCCTTTTGCCCGACAAAGTCGCCAAATGACAATGGCCGCAGCGCACGGTCACGCCCGTCCCCGACTTGGCTATCTGCGCCGATTATGCGGTCATGCTCGTCCAATTACTTACTGAGCTCCTTAAGCGCCACCTTAATCAAATCATCAAGCGGCGGGTCTTCCGGGAAAGTGTTATAGGCGGAGGCCACAGCCCGCAAGGCATCGGATTGACCAATACCCAAATTCTCAAGCGCGGATACCGCATCATTACGCAGGCGAATATCGGATAGGCCTTCATTCCGCTGCGCCTCTGACGGTGTGCCGCCGCTGGGTTTGGTAAAGACAGGTTGAAAACCGCGGCCCGCAGGGGCTGGCTTACCCGAAAGCTCAACCGCGATACGGCCTGCTGATTTCGGCCCGATACCCTTGGCGCGCGCGAAAGCTGTTTTATCCTCAAGGCTCGCGGCGGATAAAATTTGCCCCGGGGTCATAATATCCAAAATAGCGAGCGCGGCTTTCGGCCCAACGCCCTGCACGGATTGCAGACGCACGAACCATGCGCGTTCTTCCTCGCTATGAAATCCGTAAAGCGTAATGGCTTGCTCGCGCACATGGGTTTCCACATGCAGACTGACAGTTTCGCCAACGCCAAAATTGCCAAGCGTGCGAGACCCACAGGTCAGCAAATAGCCCACGCCATTCACATCAATAATCGCCTCGCCTGTGCCCGCCATCAGGCAAGTCCCTGTTAACATGCCTATCATGAGACTCTCCTAAACAACGCACCCGCCGCCTTCACCCTATGGGCATGGCAAATCGCAATGGCGAGGGCATCTGCCGCGTCGCCCGCTTTGACGCCGCAACCCGGCATCAGGACATTCATCATATGGGCGACTTGGGCTTTATCTGCCGCCCCTGTGCCGACCACGGATTTCTTGACTGAACGCGGGGAATATTCGCCAATACCCAGCCCCGCCATACTGCCCGCAAGTAAACACGCCGCCCTAGCATGGCCAAGCTTAATCGCGCTGGCGGCGTTGTTCTTCATAAAGGCTTCTTCGACGGCGGCCTCGGATGGGTCATGCAGGCGGATAACATCTGTGATGGTCTCAAAGAGCTCTCTTAGACGCAAATGTAATTCCATTTTGGGGTTAGGCTTAATCACGCCGTGGGCCACATGACGTATTTTAAGTCCCTGCGCCTCCACCACACCCCAGCCGCAAGCGACAAGCGAAGGGTCTAACCCGATGATCCGTGTAGATTCCATAATGAGAACACTAGGGGAACATTTGTATTATGCCAAGGACTATTGCGTTAACAAAGTCTTACCCCACCTCGTTGAAAATATAGCGTTTATGCGCAACGTTTACATTGGGTGGGCGGGCGGTCTTCTCGAACCAATCCCACCCCGTTCTCAGGTTCTTCCAAAATGCTGCATTAGGATTGTCTTCATTCGTGCGGAGATTTTTATCCGTCATCGGAAATGGGAAGACATGCACGCGTATATAAGGCTGCCCGCCTGTAAAAGCCGCGCCCATAAGCGTATAGATTTCCTCAATCCCTTTATCCGTCATGGCGTAGCAGCCAATGGAGACACAATTGCCATGCACCATGAGAAAATCCCCCGTACGATTATGGGCGCGATCATAAGCATTGGGGTAACCGAGATTAAAGCTGAGGTGATAACTCGAATAAGGATTCATTTGCGCAGGCTTGACGAAGTAAAACCCTTCGGGCGACTGACCATCGCCTTGTTGTAATTTCGGGCCAAGCTTTCCTGAATAGGTACATATGTCCCATGTCTTAAAAAGTACGAAGTCCCCAGCCTCATTTTCAACAAAGGCTTCAAGTTTCCCCTGTCTGTTCCTTTGGCTTTTTGTTTTGGTGATACGTAGGAAAACAGGATCACCCAGAGCTAAACCCTTCTTGTTTAATGCCTCTTGTAGCGGCGCTGTAAAACGCGCGGCGGCGTCTTTACTGCGGCGTGTCTCAGCCATCTCAGCTGTACTAGTCTGAGCAATGCATAAAAATATAAGAAACTGAATAAGTAATATGGTTCTAAACATACACCTCCCTCTTATCTTTTTAAGGCGAGCTTATGGCAAGAACGAAGGACATTTGCTAAATCCCGCCTTAATTGACAGCTTTTGGCTTTTTTGCGCCACATTACCAAAACATTGCCTTGAAATCATCACAGAGCCAGCAAATCCCCGCCCTTATCACGCGTCATTGAAAAGTCATCAACACAACACAGGCTCAAGGAGGGCTGAACCCATGACCAACTTTAAGATGACAAAATTATTTAAAACCGCCGCAATCGCCGCTTTAATCACAGGCTTTGCCAATAGTGCTTCGGCGCTAGAGATTATCAACCCGCTTTATGCCCCAGGCACGTCCATCGAACTCTTTGACGGTCCAGTATTATCGCAATCAGATATAAAGCAACCCGCCTTGGACAGCACCGCAAAAATCGCTGTTGCGCGTTTGGATGGCGGCCGCCTCATCCCGACGCCATATGGCGAAGAGATCGACTGGAAAATGCTAAACAAGCGTACAGCTAACAATATCGAGCTGATGAGTGCTGGCGACTACATCAAATACATTCCTGAAATTGCCTATCCAGGCCAAGACACTGATAATAAAATTGACGAAGTTCGGATTACGGCGGCGTCAGAGGGTTACTCTCATGTCTTAATTTACGGCATCGGGCCGGATGCCTCTTGGTCCAGCTTTGGCGGTAAAGCCCTGCGCGAAACAGGCCTGACAGTTCATTATGGATGTGACAGCTGGCAAAAGGCCAAAGCTAAAGCTTTGCTGGTCAATGCTTACACAGGCGAAGTGCTTGGTGCAGCCACAGCAGATAACATCGACTATAACATTGGCGAGCTAGCCGACAATGTCGGGCAGCTCATGCGCTCTCTAACTAAAGCTTAAACTATACAAGGCCGAACTCTCCTCTCTAAAACTCGGCTTAAACCGGCAGACGCGCATTCCCCCTGCGCGTCTGCCTAGTTATCCTATCCACAGCCTGTGAACAATGTGGGTAAAAAACACAATTCCAAATTTATCTGAATTCACGGCTATCACTTTAGAAGACTTTGCCTTACACATCATCTATGGCATTTATCGCAGACAACGACTCGGGCATTTCGTCCGAACTGGACTCGACACCTCAGAGTCAAGAGGCTGAGCAAGCCTTAATTGGAGCGCTGCTCTATGATAATGAGGTATATCACCGTGTCTCAGGCATTGTGCAGGCCAAACATTTTTACAATCCTATACACATCCGTATTTACGATTCGATCGCCATTTTAATTGAGCGCGGTAACCTTGCCGATGCGATCGTTCTCAAAAACAGATTTTCACAAGACGAAACGCTGGTAGACATTGGCGGCGTAGAATATCTGGCGCTTTTGCTAGATAATGCCCCACCCGGATCAACAGCTCCTGAATATGCCAAATTGATCTTTGATATGGCGATGCGACGAGAACTTATCCGTCTAGGCGATGACATCAAAGCCGAAGCGACAGACCCTGACAGCGAGGCTAACGCCCAAACCCAAATTACCAAGGCCGAAAGCCAGCTTTATAACCTCGCCGAGCTAGGCGGAACGCAATCCGGCTTTGTTAGTTTTGAAAATGCCCTGATAAAATCTATTGAGATGGCCTCTGCCGCCTACTCTCGGGATGGTCATCTCTCAGGCACGTCTACCGGCCTTGTAGATCTTGACAGGCAATTAGGCGGCATGCACCGCTCTGACCTTGTTATTTTAGCAGGCCGCCCCTCTATGGGTAAGACCTCCTTGGCGACGAATATCGCTTTTAACATTGCTAAGAAATTCAAACGTGAAAAAGATGATAATGGCATTGAGAAAACAACTGAAGGCGGCGTTGTCGGCTTCTTCTCATTAGAAATGAGTTCTGAACAGCTCGCGACACGTTTGCTTGCCGAGCATTCACAAGTTCCCTCTCATAAAATTCGCCGCGGCGATATTACCGCTGAGCAATATGAGCATATTCGCGATAGCGCAGACGAAATAAACCGCATCCCGCTTCATATTGATGATACGGGCGGCATTTCTATCGGGGCGCTTTCCGCGCGGGCGCGCCGCTTAAAGCGCATGGTCGGACTGGATATGATTGTGGTGGACTATTTGCAGCTTTTGACAGGCGGCGCTGGCATGAATTCCAATACCAACCGCGTGCAAGAAGTCTCGATGATTACCCAGGGCCTCAAAGCCCTTGCAAAAGAACTCGACATCCCCGTTCTCGCTCTGGCGCAGCTCTCGCGGCAAGTCGAACAGCGCGATGATAAACGCCCGCAGCTCTCTGACCTTCGCGAATCTGGTTCAATCGAACAGGATGCTGATGTCGTCATGTTTGTGTACCGCGAGGAATATTATGTGGCGCGCTCCGAACCCTCCGAAGGCACAGAAGAGCATCTTAAATGGCAAGAGGAAATGGAACTGCTCCACGGCAAGGCCGAAGTTATTATTGGCAAACAACGTCACGGCCCAATCGGCACTGTCAAACTCTCCTTTAACCCTGACCTCACCAAATTTGGCAACCTCGCCCAAGATGACCGCTTTGGCGGCGGCCACTAAACCTTAAAGGCGGCCAGCCCAGTGTCACACCCTCCCATAAGCTATTCCAGCCGCCCGACCTTGCGGGTTAATCTTGAGAATCTGCGTTACAATTATGAGGCTATCAAGAAACGTGTTGGCACAGCCAAAATTGGCGCTTCTGTCAAAGCTGATGCTTACGGCCTTGGCGCGGCCCAAGTCGGGCGTGCGCTGTACGGCGCAGGCTGCCGCATCTTTTTCGTAGCCACAGCGGGTGAAGGTAAAATCCTACGCGACAGTGTTGGTCCAAATTCTGCGATTTATGTTCTCAATGGTCCCTCGCCGCGTGACAAAGGTGTGCTACTTGGCGCGAAATTAAAGCCCGTTATCAATTCGCTGGAGCAAGCGCGCTTTTGGGCAAAGGTCTCGGGTAGCGTGAATGAGCCGCCCTACACCGCCATACACATCGATACGGGCATGAACCGCCTTGGCTTTGACGAGGAAGAGTTTAAAGAATTTGCGCGTGATAAGAAGCTTTGGAATGCGCTTAATCCCGAATGGGTTATGAGTCATCTGGCCTGCGCGCCTGACAGTGACCATCCACTCAACGCCAAACAGCTCTCCAAATTTAAACGCGCCGCGGCGCAGCTACCCATGACACCGCTTAGCCTAGCGAATACGGCTGGAACATATTTGGGCAAACCCTATCATTTTCAAATGGTGCGCCCCGGCATTGGACTTTACGGCGGTTACGCGACAACAAAACCTGAGCAGGAAGACATTAAAACAGTCGTGACCTTGCTAGCGCCCATCCTTCAAATTCGTAACATCAACAAGGGCGATACGCTTGGATATAATGCCAGCTATACCGCGCCGCGCGATATGCAAATCGCAGTCCTCGGCGCGGGCTATGCAGACGGCATCCCCGTTTTATCGTCAAATAAAGGCTATGCCACACTCCATGACGAAGCTGTGCCGATTGTTGGCCGCGTCTCTATGGATATTACCATGGTCGATATTACAGATGTGCATATGCACAAAGAAGTTGGCGGCGTTGTCGTCTTCCGGGGTGATCAGCTTGAAAATGAAGCCTCGGAAATCGGAACTATTAATTATGAAATGCTGACGCGTCTGGGGCAAAGATTGCGCCGTGATTATGGGAAGCCTGAAAAAAGTGAAGCTGCACTCAAAGCGAAAAGCAACTACCAAAGCTCAAAGTCAGCGGGACGCGGCCCAGCGAAAGGCGATTTCAAAAAAGGCAGCTTCCACAAAAGTGACAGTCAAAAGCGCCGCTAATTTCATTCAGAAAATCCAGTTTGCGAATTTCTCTTTTTTGGCTCCATCGCAATATAGTTTCGTTCGAAGTCCATAAAGAGTGTATCATCTGAAAAAAGCTTCATACCTGCGATAATAAAAGGCTCATCTGTAATCCCCAAGACATCAAGGCTATTAAAATCCATAATAATAAAATCTTTGTCCCTCCAAAATTTCTGACCACTACGTACAAGTTCCATGTTAACCTTTGCAACTGGTTCAAATGTACCAACAGCACCTTGAAGCTCCCAACCCTCTCGTAAGCGTTTCTTGACGTATTTCGCTTGGGAAAAACTCGCCGAGGACCAATTCATGGCGTTGAATTCTGCACCCGTATCGACAAGTGCAGGCGTTAGTCGTCCGTCCACTCTAAGCTCTATAAAGTGTAGGTCTCTGTTATCTGCAAGAAAAGGGTTTTCGAGAAGCTCAACACGCCGCCAATGGTTTGGTACGAAAATATGGGAAGTATTGGAAATAAAACTCATCTCGCCTGACTCCGGCGACACATATATTTGATAATTGGACAAGACATCCATTCCAATCAATCCATCATAATCTATTCTTTGGCCTATGCCCAAATCTCTATCCTCCAGAACGACCATTGATTTAATCAAAAACTGAATAGATCCAATTTCAAAGTTCGGAATATTAACTAAGCGATGCTGCTTTGACTGCATCATGCCGTGAACCATTGTATCTTCATAGGATGTTAGATTTAAATCAAGTTGCTCCAGCGAAGATTTAAAAATTGCTGATTGCGTAGCTCCAGTATCCATGATGAAATCAAAAGATAGGCCGTTAATTTTGATATCCTCTAAAAGGATGAGGCCGCCTTCCGTAAGGCTCATCTTTATAGGTATAGCTGTGCCTGTACTTAGCGCTGTCTCCAGGGCGACAGGCTTATCGGGGCGGCTTGCACATCCTCCAAAACACAGTAACCCGGCTGACACCAGCGATAATAACAACCAACGCATTTATACTCTTAACATGGCTTCGCTTAAATGTCTCTTATGTCGCGCCTCCCCCATGAATGATCAGAAAAACTATCAAATTTAAAAACCTCATTGGCTATGCCTATGGGTAAATTTGATAAAACCAATTAGTCATCCTCCATAAAAAGTTCTAACAATAATCTGTAAATAACCTCAATAAAGAATCGGAGAGACCTATGGGTGACCAACCTTTTGATATTAATGAAGAAAATGCGACGCCTGTTGGCAAGTGCCCTGTTATGCATGGCAAAAGCAAAGCACACTCTTCAGCAGGTACTGCCGCCCTTCAACATTGGTGGCCAGATCAACTAAATCTGAAGATGCTTAATCAAAATGGTCCAAACGTGAACCCTATGGGCGAGTCTTTTGACTACGCTTCAGCCTTTAACAGCCTTGATTTGAAAGCAGTTAAAAAAGACCTCGCAGATTTAATGACAGACAGCCAAGAGTGGTGGCCGGCCGACTATGGTCACTATGGAGGCTTTTTCGTGCGCATGGCGTGGCACAGCGCGGGTACATATCGCACCTATGATGGTCGCGGCGGCGCAGGATCGGGTACACACCGTTTCGCACCACTCAATAGCTGGCCAGATAATGGTAACTTAGATAAAGCCCGCCGCCTCCTTTGGCCGATTAAATCCAAATACGGTAACAAACTCTCATGGGCGGACCTTTTCATCCTAACCGGCAATGTCGCCATGGAGACTATGGGTCTTAAAATGTTTGGCTTCGCAGGCGGACGCGAAGATGTTTACGAGCCTGAAGAAGATATTTACTGGGGTCCTGAAACAGAATGGCTGGACGACAAACGCTATACAGGTGACCGCCAGCTTGCGACACCGCTCGCGGCGGTTCAAATGGGCCTGATTTACGTCAACCCAGAGGGCCCTAATGCAGTGCCAGACCCTCTCGCTTCAGCTTTTGATATTCGCGATACTTTCGCGCGTATGGCGATGAATGACTATGAAACCGTCGCCCTTGTCGCTGGCGGCCACACATTTGGTAAAGGCCACGGCGCAGGTTCTGAAGACCTCGTAGGCGTGGAACCAGAGGGCGCAGGGCTGGAATCTCAAGGACTAGGTTGGCATAACAAGCATGGCAGCGGCGTCGGCGGTGACGTTACGACCGCTGGCTTTGAAGGCTCATGGACACCGACTCCAGACCAATGGAACATGGAATATTTCGAAGTCCTTCTCGGATTTGAGTGGGAGAAAGTCGAAAGCGCCGCTGGCCATGTTCAGTGGCAACCAAAAGCTGGTCAAGGCGCCCCCGAAGCGCCCAAAGCACATGACGCGTCCAAAACGCAGCCACTTATGATGACAACGGCCGATATGGCGCTTAAGATGGATCCAGAGTATGCTAAAATCTCAAAGCACTTCCTCGATAACCCTGCTGAGTTTGCTGATGCTTATGCGCGTGCTTGGTTTAAACTGACTCACCGAGATATGGGACCGAAAGTCCGCTATCTTGGTAATGAGGTTCCGACAGAAGACCTAATTTGGCAGGACCCTATTCCTGACCACACAGGTCCTTTAGTCACCGACACAGAGATTGCCTCACTTAAGAAACACATTTTGGATTCAGGTCTGACAGTTTCACAACTCGTCAACACGGCTTGGGCCTCAGCCGCAACATATCGCGGCTCTGACAAACGCGGCGGCGCTAATGGTGCTCGCATTCGCCTTGCCCCGCAAAAAGATTGGGACGTCAATAAAGGTACAGCGGATGTTATAGCTGTTCTTTCAGATATTGGAACGAAGTCAGGGGCTAACGTCTCGCTGGCCGACCTGATTGTTCTTGGCGGTTGCGCCGCGATTGAGAAAGCGAGCGGCATGTCAGTGCCGTTCACGCCGGGCAGAACAGATGCCACGGATGAGCAAACTGATGCTGAAGCCTTTGAAGTGTTGGAGCCAAAATTTGATGGCTTCCGTAACTATCGCAAGACGGATGACCCGCGTTCAAGCGAAGCTCTTTTGGTTGACCGTGCGCAACTGCTTGGATTGACAGCCCCGGAAATGACCGTGCTGGTCGGCGGCCTACGTTCGCTAGGTGCAAATGCCCATGGGTCATCCCACGGTGTCTTTACTGACAATGTTGGCACGCTTTCCAATGAGGTCTTTGTAAATCTGCTAAGCATGGATACTGTCTGGTCTGCTAAAGACACCTCAGAAGAAATCTATGAGGGGCGTGACCGCAAAAGCGGCGATGTCAAATATCTCGGCACGCGCGCAGACTTGGTTTTCGGATCAAACTCTGTTCTGCGCGGGCTCGCTGAAGTCTATGCCGAAGCCGGAGCTGAAGAAAAGTTCAAAAATGATTTTATCTCAGCTTGGAACAAAGTCATGATGGCTGACCGTTTTGACGTTAAAATGGATAAAGTTGCCTAGGCTACTTATGCAATAGGCCCGATAAAAGGCTCTGAATATTGACGGCGTCTCAGTTATTTGAGGCGCCGTTTTTATTGCGGGTCTTTTTGTCCGGGGCGATAATCCCGCACGGCTTTAGTCAAGACCTCTTCAAGCGTCATAGGCATATGCTTAAATTCCCCTTTGGCGAATAAAGGCACTTGATCATTATAATGCGGCGATGTTTCATCCAGCGTTGCTGCGCCATATTGATGAATAGTTTTCAGCGTAAGCTTTCCAGTCTCGTCCCAATCCGCATATATGATGTGGGTATCTCCTGCGAAAGCATTCATGACGCCGTCTTTGGAAATCCCGTCGCGGTCTGCATAGATAGCCCGCAAAATATCAGGCCCGCCATCCAGCGGCAAGTCGACGTCACCGCGTTGAATACGGTTTATGTCGCCCCACTCAGGATCGAGACGGCCAAGTCTTTCTTTAAGCTCTGAGGCCGTTTTTTTAAGCATCTCCATCGGGTCAGCCTCAGGCTCGATAAATTCATATCCCAAAGCCCGCGTACCTGTAATGACGGCTAAGGCGGCGCCGCGATTGTCTTGCGCCGTATCACCATCCCAATTACGCAAAACCTCTTGCGCCTCTTTCACCAAAGGATCGTCAGAAGGCGTCGCGACAAGCTCGACAACCATTTGCATGACTGCACTTTGGGGATCATATCTCGTGTCGGCCCTATAGCGCAGCAGCTCCTTTTCGGTGACTTCCTTATCAGGCTCAAACAGTGCCAACGCCCTGCGCGCACGGTTTGTCATACGAGGTTCCAGCCCCATAGTCTTCGGAAAATCGGAACGCTTATTATTACACTCCTCGCTTGTGATTTTGAAGGGTGTCGAATTGGCAGAAAATAACCACCCGCAATCAGGATTCCAAATTTGCGGCAACTCTGACACGTCGCGGTAATCCTGCCAAATAAGTTTGGATTGATCGCCCGGTAGAGCTTTTTGCCAATCTGGCCCCTCAATCCGCTTTGGCATCTTCGCGTTATAAATCTCGCCAATATTACCCTCTTTATCGGCATAGGCAATATTAAAACTCAACACACCATTTTGTTCAAGCGCCTTGCGCCACTCACCCATATTAGTAGCTTTACCCATATCATACCATTGCTGAAGGGCCCCAACACCCTGAAGTCCTGCGAACCGTATTGCGTAATATCCTGTCGGCGTATCCAATACAGGGCCATGTTCTGACCAAAGAACATCCCGAGTTATCGGAAGCGAAAAGGGCCCGAATAATTTCACCCTAAATTTAGATTTCGTGATTTCAAAGTCGCGCCATTCTCCGTCGAGCTTATATTGAGTTGGGTTCTTCTCCCGGTTCGTTTCGAGCACATAGATATCGACAAGATCAGGTTGATTTACAGTATGCGTCCATCCCAAATTAGGCGTCACGCCTTGCGCCAATATCGGCGTTCCGGGGAAACTGGCGCCCGCTAAATTCAAGCCCTCTTCGGACACCATATGCGCCTCATACCACGCATAAGGTCCGTTCATGGGTTGATGCGAATTAACAATCAGGCGCGTATGCCCGTCTGCAGACCGTGACGGTGCTATGGCAAATCCGTTAGAACCTCTTACGGCTTCAGGTAAGTTCAGTGAAGATTGCTGCTGCCAAGGCGAAACAGCAGGTTTATTATCATCGGTGAAAAGCTCTTCGAGTTTGCCGTCCAAACGATAGAAGAAGGGCGTTGCCCAAGTATATCCGGCAATGACGTCTTTCTCAGTTGCTGGAAGCAATCCCGGCAAAACACGGTCAGGATTTTCGATGGCAAACAGATTGATGGCATCCGCGTAAGCTTTTGCGATGGCTTTTATTTCTGGCGAGATTTCGGAGTCATACTTTTCATCTACAGCCTCGCGGACTTTGAATAAATCATAGAGATAATCCTGCGGAGCGACATCTTTACCTTTATATTGCGCGCTCATACCGCGCGCCGCAATAATGACGTCCTGTATTGTTTCCCAATCGTCTTCTGCATGGGCATAGCCAAACCCGAAACTGGCATCGGCGTCCGTTTTGCCAAAAATATGCGGGACGCCCCATTCATCGCGAATGATACGGGCTTCGTATTTTGCGACCGCAGTACGAACATTTTCAGACGTTGGCTCGGAGGTAGACGGAGTGTGGAGATACAATAATCCACTTGCAGCGCCCAATACAGCTAGGATGGCTGATGTTTTTAAAAATGCTCGCATAATCCCCTTGTTGATAAATACAGCTCTAAAGGCAAGTAAGATTTGGCATTCATACGCCGCTGATGTAGGTTCCGCTTACATTTTGGAGATGAATATGACTGATAATACGATGAACCTATCTGATATTAATCCGCAGGAATTGCTCGAACAAATTCTGGAAGCCGGCAAAGACTTGGTCAAACAGGGCCAAGCCCAATCAGGTGACTTAACAGTAAGAGGCAAAGAGATTGCCGCAAAAGGTGAAGATTATTTAGTCGATAAGTTGAACTTAGAGGACACCGCAGTCAGCCGTGATGCGCTGCGTAAAGGCGTTGGGACTGGCGCGGCAGCCGGCGCGATTGCTTTGCTTCTCACATCGCGTTCAGGACGCAAAATGGCAACTTTGGGCGGATTGGGCGCCTTGGGTGTATTGGCCTATAAAGCGCACAAGGCTGGAAAAATGCCGACAACTGCCGATGAAGTCATTGGTCTGCTCAAAGGCCCAAAAGCAGATGAGCGTGCTGCAATTTTGCTCAGAGCTATGGTCTCAGCCGCCAAAGCTGATGGCTCTCTTCACGACCAAGAACTCGACATTATCAAAGCTTATGAAGGTGCGAGCGTCGAAGCGGTTCAAGCCGTCATGGACCAACCTGCCAATGCTAAAGCTATTGCCGCTTTAGCCAATAATGACCAAGCCGCTGCTGAAATTTATGCTGTGTCGTGCCGCGTGGCGAATGGTCTTAACCCCAAAGAGCGGGACTATCTAGACCAACTCGCCATGGGCCTGAAACTAGATCCAGAACTCGCCGCAAAAATAGAAACTGAGATGCGCACTGGTTAATGCGGCTGCTTGTTCTCATAATGGGCTTTATTCTCGTATCTTGCGCAGCTCCGATTGATAATACTGCGCCAAAGGGAAACCAGCTTCCGACGGCGGGTGAGCACATACCGCCGCCTGGCTTTCCTGTCAGCGAGTCTCCTAAACAGGGCGATCAGTATTGCGGAGTGAGGATGGCTTCCTCTGCTGAGTCTTGCAACGCTCCCGACGTGTATTGTCACCGCGAGATTAGCGATATGTGCGGCGCAGCTGATGCCCCCGGTGTCTGCCGTATTCGCCCGCAAGCTTGCACAATGGATTATAATCCCGTTTGTGGATGTGACGGCAAGACTTATTCCAACGAATGTGTTGCTAATTCAAATGGCGTAAGCGCGGCTACGCAAGGGGCCTGTAAATGATAAGGCAATTATTAGCACTCTCTGTTTTGGCATTGGCCGCATGTTCTAAGGCTCCCATTCCAGAAATCGACACAACAACTGACTTGCAATCGCGAATTATCTCTATGGCCGATATTGATCGTGACCAAGCTGATTGGGGATCCTTCTATCCGCATTTTTCAGGCACCAGTTACGGCACCAACCCTGTCTTGGCGGGCGTTGCAAACATTAATGTAGGAGAACAAATTCATCCTCCGCATCGTCATGGGGACGAGGAATTTTTGATGGTCACTAAGGGCATAGGCGAATGGTATCTAAACGGCGAAACCTTCCCTGCGAAAGAAGGTGATATGCTCTATGCAAAACCTTGGGATTATCACGGCATCAAAGCCGCGCCGAATAGCGCTTTGCAATTCGTTGTCTTCAAATGGACGAGCAAAGGCTTAACGCCTCTTGACCCTGACCCGATATTACCTGAAGAACTAGCCGAGTAATGTTTCAGACCTTTTTCAAAGAGCTCCGCGCCGCCAAGTTACCCGTCACGATACGAGAGTATTTAACCCTTTTGGAAGGGGTCGATAAGAATGTGGCCAATGACAGCTTGGATGGATTTTATTATCTCGCCCGCACGGCGCTTGTGAAAGATGAACGCGATCTTGATAAATTTGATCAGGTCTTTTCCCATGTCTTTCGCGGCCTAGATTATCTGTCTGATATATTTGGCCAAGATGAACATGAGATCCCCGCCGACTGGCTACGCAAAATGGCAGAGCAACATCTGACGCCCGAAGAAATGGCTGAGATAGAGGCGCTGGGTGATTTTGATAAAATCATGGAGGCTTTAAAAGAGCGTCTTGAAAATCAAGATAAGCGTCATGAAGGGGGAAACAAAAATATCGGCACAGCCGGAAAATCACCCTTCGGGGCTTATGGCTATAATCCCGAAGGTGTGCGTATCGGCCAAAAAGAAGGTCGCCACGGTAAGGCCGTCAAAGTCTGGGATAAGCGTCACTTTAAAAACCTTGATGGTGACCGCGAGATTGGAACCCGTAACATAAAAGTTGCTCTGCGCCGCCTGCGTAAATTTGCCCGCGAAGGGGCTGTCGAAGAACTGGATCTGGACGGAACAATTCGCGGCACGGCCAAGCAAGGGTGGCTCGATATTAAAATGCGCCCTGAGCGCCGTAATGCCGTTAAGGTCCTGACCTTTTTTGATATTGGCGGATCTATGGATGCCCATGTCAAGCAAGCCGAAGAGCTTTTCTCTGCGGCCCGCAGTGAATTTAAACGCCTCGAATATTTCTATTTTCACAACTGTATTTATGAGCATGTCTGGAAGGACAATATCCGCCGCATGCGCGAGGTGACCCCCACGTGGGATATACTTCATAAATTTGCCAGCGATTACCGCGTGGTGATTGTTGGCGATGCTGCGATGAGCCCTTATGAAGTTGCGATGCGCGGCGGGTCTGTGGAACATTGGAACGAAGAGCCTGGCGCAATATGGCTACAACGACTGACTGAAGTCTATCCGCACCTCATTTGGATAAACCCGACTGAAGAAAAATATTGGCAATATTCGCAATCGACAAAAATGATACAAGACATTATCGGTCAAGACCGTATGTTCCCTATGACATTATCAGGGCTCGAATCAGCCATGAAAGAATTAGCGCGCTAATCAGCGTTCAACAGAGGATTAAGTTATGACTATCAAACATTTTTTAGCAGGCGCAACAAGCCTTGCGCTTATAGCCTGTTCCGGCGGATCTACAGATACAGCAGAGGTCAGTGATGGTACGGGCCCTACAAATTGCCCGGCGGACCAAGTTATTACAGATGTCTCTGCCTATGCTGGGGACCAGATGCCAGCGGCGTCTGAGGATTATGCCGCCTGGCACGAAGCCAATGGCAAACGCAAAGGGGTCGTAACACTTGAAAGCGGTCTTCAATACAAAGTCATTAAAAAGGGCGTTAAAAACGGCCCCTCACCTGTAGGCCCGCAAGTTATTCGCGCTAATTATCATGGCTACTTCCCTGATGGCAAAGTCTTTGACAGTTCCTATGAGCGCAATGAGCCCTTGGAGTATAATGCTAATGCTTTCATCAAAGGCTGGAACGAAGCGCTGACAATGATGAAGCCCTGTTCCGCCTGGATTCTCTATGTCCCTGGCGACATCGCTTATGGCCCGCGTGGCCGCCCTGGCATTCCGCCAAATGCAACATTGGTCTTTAATATGCAGCTTTTGGAAGTGAAGTGACATCTCATGATACTGACTCTGCTAATGATTGATTAATGAGTATTCTTTCCAAGATTTTTACTAAATCGGAGTCAGAGGCTAAAGTTCAACTTGAGCCGAATGCAATCGTCCATGAAGAGAGTGAGCCACAACAAGAGAGCAGGCCATATTCTGAATCTCTTGTCGATAACCTCACTAAAAAAAACGAAAACTTGACGATAGCAAATAAGAAATTGCAAGAGAAACTAAAGCTACGTGTTGAGCAAAATAAAACTTTGCGCGAACGACTGGAAACCAATAAATCACAAATCAATGCTCTACATGTTGGCAACCGAAAAGACTTAACACTCGAACGCCTTGAGACATTCTTCAAAGGCACGGAGTTAAGCTTGCCTGAAGAGGCCTATAACAATTTCATTTCTAAATGCGAAAAGAATGCGGGAGATAGATTTGGTGCTTTTATAGAAGAGATGGAAAAAACTAAAAACCGTGCATTTTTTGAGCAATTATTTACAACTGAAATGGATATGGCACAAGGTTTCAACTTTAAAACATTGCGCCCAATTGTAACATTTCAACGCGGTGAAAATGACATTGCTTTAGCCAAGAAAAAGGGCATCTCGCTCGACGAACTTAAAGCCAATCATATCAGAATAACCATAGAGCGCTTCGATGAAATAATTAAAGAAGGTTTTATTGATCCAAAACGTGTATCAGCAGCCTGTGAAATAGGTGCTGCGTGGGGGGCCGCTACCCGATATATAATCAATCGCTTTAACCCCAAAATATACCATTCATATGAAATCGACACAGCATGGGCGCAATGGTTACAAGAAAATTTAAAAGTAGATTCCAAAAAATGTGACGGCGAAACACTTTCATTCACTGCCGATAGCTCTATCGATATTTGTGTCGCATCATCATGTCTCTACTTTATGCCATTTATAAAACAATGGAGTTATTTATCTGAATTCGCGCGCGTTTTGAGACCTGGTGGTATAGCGGTATTTAATGTAGGCCTTATTGAGACAGCAGACTTAGACACGATGAAAGAACTACTTATCGATTTTTTTCCACGTCGTTCTTTCGGCTACATTCCTCAGCATTGTGTTGATACAGCCTTCCCAGAACATGAGTTTGAAAAACTTGTTAAGGGCCCTATAGATCCCTTTGGCTACCAAGTCTACCGAAAGCTATAGTATGCAAATCGCCACCTGGAATGTAAACTCCATCAATGCGCGCCTGCAGGCTCTTACGAAATGGCTTGCAGATGCAAAGCCGGATGTTGCCTGCCTTCAAGAAATCAAAACTGTGGACGAGGCTTTCCCTCGCGAAGAGATAGAGGCGCTTGGTTATAATATAAAAACCCATGGCCAGAAGAGCTATAACGGCGTCGCTATCCTCTCCAAGCACCCCATAGATGAAGTAACCTCAGGTCTGCCTGGTGATGATACAGATGAGCAAGCCCGCTATATCGAAGCCGTCATCTCTGGCCCTCAAGGCCCGTTTCGTGTGGCGTCTATATATCTTCCCAATGGTAATCCTGTTCTGGAGGAAAGCGGCGAATTGACCTCCAAATATAAATACAAGCTTAACTGGATGCGGCGTTTGAAAGACCATGCGGCCATACTATTAGATTATGAAGAACCGCTCATCCTGACGGGGGATTACAATGTTATCCCCAAAGCTAAAGATGTTCATGACCCAAAGGGATGGGAAGGCGATGCCGCTTACCGCCCCGAAACTCATGCCGCATGGAGGGCCCTATTAAACCTTGGCCTGACTGAAACCTTTGAGCAGCTTGATGGCCGCGCGGGTCAATATACCTTTTGGGATTATCAGCGCGGGGCGTGGCAAAACAATATGGGCATTCGCATTGACCATCTGCTCCTCTCAGCGCAAGCGGCTGACCGCCTGACAGGATTTCGCATCGACAAGGATGTGCGCGACGGCATTAAACCATCTGACCATGTGCCAGTTATCGGAACCTTTGACCTTTAATGGATTTGCATTGGAAAATTCTGATAGGCTTTTTCCTTACTCTCTTTATCGCCTCCTCTGTTTTTGGATGGCACATTCATACAGTCTATCGCCAAGTCACAGCCTCCACAAATATCGGTCCTGCCCTCTTTGATAATGAGACGCTCGAAAAATACGGCAAAACCATCACGGCGGAACTTCGCAAGAATAATGTCAAAGCAGCGATTGTCTCCCGCTCTGGTCAACCCCGTAATAAACTCCCCGAAGGCGTCATGTTCACCCATTCCGCCTTTTTCCTCTATCAGCCTGAGACCGAGAACTACGCGGTCTATAATCTTTATCACGGCGAGGAGAACCGCTTGGTCTCGTCGCTTGTTGCGGATACGCCTGCAGACTTCTTGCGCCTTTTGCGCGAGCGGGATGCGGGGTTTATCATTCCGGATGCCGCCACCCAAGAGCAGCTTTATAACTATATCCTCTCGCCGCAATATGGCGCGGTGCATCAAGTCAATTACTCGCTCATTTCAAACCCCTATGACCCGCGCCTGCAAAATTGTAATGAGTTCATGCTCGACACATTGGCCGCGATGGTTTGGGGCACCACTGATAGCCTCGCCATCAAAGCGCGGTTCAAAGATACCCTTCGCCCCTCAGAGCTAAAAGCCTCTTTCATACGCCGCTATATTGGCCCGCTAGTGGATGAGCGTTTAGTGATGGACGATCACGAGGATAAAATCTGGACAAGCACCAGCCAGACTTTGGCCAATTTCCTCAAAGATGAAGACCGCTTGGCGGCGCATTATATGCTGAACCTAGAAACGGGGACGCAGCAATCCTTGTAGCCCCTCGCAGAAATATGGCAGTGCGTGGCGCTGACCTTCTGTCCATTTTTCCGGTTTTTCAAAAGCGTTTTCCGCGTCTTTGATAGCGGGAATAAGTGTTTGCAGCAGTCCTCTGTAAAACTTCCCGCGCGCTTCATCTGCTGCTTTCGCGCCCTTACGGCCAATGCGGGCTTGCAGGCCATGAACTTTTTCAAGCAGATAAAAGATGGCCCCCACTTCATTGATAATGGTGGTTGCGGCCTCTTGATAATTAAACGCCTTGAAGTCGCGTGAAAAATCAAAGCGGTCATCAATCTCAAGCGCGACATGAAACTTGTTCCCCGCAAAAACGCATTGCACATTACGGCCCATATAATCATCCGCAAAATCCGTTAGCCGCGCCACAAAGTCAGGGCTTAATAAAAACCGCGCCTCAACCTGATCAGTGCTATAGACCTCAAATTTTTCTTCAAATTCCAAGCTGGCAATACCCACACGTTTCAGCCCATTGACCTGAGCGGGATTGCGGCGACCCAAATCTCTCCGTACGATCGTATGTCCTAAAAACTTATCATGATGCGGCATAGACAAAACAATACCCTCATAACCACCTCGATTATCCTTATTCGTCGCGTCGAATAAATCAGCATATTGTTGTGCTTCGGTCTTTTGCTGTCCCCATTCCCACTCAGAGCCGCGCAAGACTTGAGCAGGTAAATTTTGAGCTGTGACATCAACAAGCTCGAATTGCTGTCCCTTATAGCCTTGTCCCAAAACTTCTCCGCGAAATTTAAAGACCCCTGAAAAACTGTGGATCATTGACCCGGCTTGTAGCGCGGTCAAAATAGCTGGCGCCCCGACATTGGGGCGATAAGACCATCCCAAGGCCTCATAAATGTAACTCCGCAAATTATGCACCTGCGCACTGAAATCCTTCGGCGGATAAAAATCTTCGGTCTTCAACATAAGATCTCAATAGCTGAAATGATTTAAGATAAAATGAGCAGGCACCATGAAAACCCCAAGCGGATAGGGCCGCCTAAGGGGTCTAATCCCTAAGCGCCGCGTCAATAAAAACTGAATGTCCCAGCTAATCCGGCTTAAGCGGGGCAGAACAGGACGGCACGCAATGGGCCGCAAAGAGACCCAAATAGACCAAAGTGAAATTGATCGCGCTCTTGCGAAGACCCAAGCTAACATAGTTCCAATTATAAATTTGAAAGCGGCTCATCGGCGCAAGCTTGGTGCAGCGCTCCAAATATTGAAAGCGGGTCAACGGGCTGCACGGCGAATTCGGAATCAACGGCGCAAGGCCGCAGCAGGTATAACGGCCCACAGGCCGAATACCTCGGGCGCGCCTTGCTATCATACGTCTGCGGTGACGTTTCGGGCGGGTTTTACGGCTGTTAACTCCGCCCGCACGGCGGCCAGATGACGCAGATTGGATGATATGCGAGATGTTAAAGCCGGAAAAAGGCTCACCCCATAACAGGCTCAACCATAATTTAACACGCGCCAAAAACCCCAAAGCCGACCCGTGACATTCCAAAGACGCCTGATAAGCTGGGTCTAATTCGAAAGCGTAATAACGCGGCGCCAATCGATAATCCAGCGCCCCATAGGAAACACAGCCTTTCAAATATGATGTCAGTGTTCGGGGCGGGCGGGTCATAACGGGTTAATGTCTTTCTCTTTGCGATGTGTTTATTTTGTAAACATAACGCCATTTGAAAGACCAAGAATACATCTCTGTATTTTTAAACTAAGCTATTAAAAACATTAGATATTTATTTTGAATCTACGAGGATTGCATGCGCCCGCAAGCACTCTCCCATCATTATATAGCCTCTTTTTGGGATAAAAGGAGCCGCACCCTACCCTCTCGGTTTCATCACCCCGTCTATCACGTCATAAACCGCGCCGATTTCGTTGAGGATTTTTTGTGTCCGGTCAGGGGCGGTTAGCGGCTTGAACATAGAGCCGGCTTCGAAGCGGTTGGGCGTTTCGACGACAATCAATAATTGCCCTTCTATAAAGCCAAAGCGGATATTTTTGCCATCGACTGAGCGCTCTAAATCAATCAGTTTTTGCATGAAGACAGGGTCGAGCAGATAGCGCGATTCGACTTGGTCCGTGCTGTAAGCTTCAAAGATTTTTTCAAAGACAGGATCAACCAAACCAACACGTTTCATATCGCCTTTTTTCTTGCCTTGCAGGAAGCCTTTATCGCGCAGCACAACCGTTCGGCCCAGAAACTTACGCGGGAAACTTATGGTCATCATCTGCCCACGCAAGACTGTATGCCAAGATTTGTCACCTTTACGCTCCAGATGGACTTCTATGGAATTAAATTCAGCTCCGTGCGCGGCGCCCCACATTTGGTCTTCAAAGGAGGAGCGTTTTCCCGAAGCTGAAAAAACATGCTCTGAGGAATATCCTTTGGGGAGCAAGCCCAAAGCGCTCCAATAATTAAGGTCGGGTGTCTCTGACACCTCGGCTTTGAATGTCCAGCCAATATAGCTGCAAATACTACCGACAATTTTATCCTTCGTCTCGCCGCGAACGCTTTTAGTCAGCCAGCTATAGAGTGCGGCTAGCGCGCCAAAGCCTATGAAGAGACTAAAGAAAGCAGGCTGAAAATTACCTAAGCGCGTGGCTAAAAAAACAGCGCCGGCTATCGTGATAATAACAATCACGGCCCCAAACATCAGAGTCTTGCGCAAGGCCTCTCTTCGCGCCCCATCTTTCACTGCTAATAGCGGAAAGATCTCTCGGTGATAATAGTCCGAAAAGCCTTTTAACTCGGCGTGGTGTTCGTTGAACTGATGCATGGAACAAGGTTAGCGCAATGCGTTGGGTTTGTCATGAGTGATAAGGCAAGCCCAATCACCACCGTCATTCCGTCTCAATGCGAAGCATTGGCGGAACCCATGCCTTGTCATCGCGACTAAATGCAATTTTCCGATAGGCGAGATCACTAGGCATGGGTCCCGTCACAGCTCCGCTGTGTGTCGGGATGACGAAAGTTGCGAGTTCGTGCTTTACCCTAAATTTGTCAGCGCCTCATTCAACTTTTCAAGCTCTGCGACATATCCCTCGCGGCGCTCCTTTTGTAGGTTCACGACCTTTTCAGGGGCTTTGTCTGTGAAGGCTTTATTGGAGAGCTTCTTATCGATTTTATCGATTTCGGCTTGAGCTTTCTCGGCCTCTTTGGTGAGGCGGGATTTTTCGGCCGTCTTATCTATGAGATCATCCAATGGTATCGCAAAAGTTACTCCGTCAACAACCGTTTGCAAAGAGCCACGCGGGGCCTCTTCAGCAGTAAATATCTGTCCTAGTTCTACTCGGGCCATTGAAGAGAGAAACTCTTGATATAAATGAACTTGTGTCTCGATTGATTTTACAGCCTCATACTTTCCTATAATATAGAGTGGAGCTTTTTTGGATGGCGGTATATTCATTTCCGCGCGAACAGACCGAAGGTTTGTTATCAACTTAACAACCCAATTCATTTCTTCACAAGCAGAATCATCAATCAAACTTGTTGAAGAGCGTGGCCAATCAGCCACTATAAGCAACTCATCACGCGAAGCTGTTTCGCTCCAGATTTCCTCAGTGATAAATGGCATAAAGGGATGCAGCAATTTCAAAATTTGATCACGCACCCATGCAAATGTGGTTTGAATTTCAACTTGATTCTCTTTTCCACTCGCGGAAGTTTGTTCGTGGGAGAGTGCAGGCTTGGTCATTTCCAAATAGAAGTTACAAAAAGTATCCCATGTAAATTTATAAATTGCATCGGCGGCATCATTGAAACGATAAGATTCGATACATTTACTCACTTCGTCAGACGTTCTGACAGTTTCGCTGATTATCCATCTGTTTATAGTAAGATTTACATTACTAGGTTTGAAGTCTGGATCTGCATTACAACCCCTCATCTGCCCGAAATTGGCCGCTGACCAGAGCTTGGTGCCGAAATTACGATAGCCTGCGATACGGTCAACGGAGAGACGGATATTGCGCCCTTGCCCTGCCATAGAGGCAAGCGTAAAGCGCAGGGCATCTGCGCCGTAAGGCTCAAACCCGTCGGGATATTGCTTGCGGGTGGCCTTCTCAATTTTGGGCGCTTTCTCAGGGTTTTTAAGCCCGCGTGTGCGCTTGGCGACAAGCTCATCAATGGTGACCCCATCAATTAAGTCAAGCGGGTCGAGCGTATTGCCGATGGATTTGGACATTTTCTTACCGTCTTCATCAAGCACCAGCGCATGGATATAGACATCCTTAAACGGCACCTCATCCATAAAATGCAAACCCTGCATCATCATCCGCGCCACCCAGAAGAAGATAATATCAAAGGCGGTCACGAGGGTTGAGGTCGGGTAGAAGCGTGCGAGCTCGTCCGTGTTCTCGGGCCAGCCGAGAGTCGAGAATGGCCAGAGGCCTGAAGAGAACCATGTGTCTAGGACGTCTGGGTCGCGAGCTATTGAAATAGAGGTAATTTGAGGCTTCTCACCAGAGTCGACCCAGCCAGCGGATGTAGACATAGGCATCGGCTCTTTCCGTTTGACGGTGGATGAGTCTTCTATTCTTTGAATTTCATATTTTGCTCCTTTTATTGCATAAGGAGCGTAAAATGCTTTTGCTGCATCAAGGGCATCTTGTTCATTTGCAGCGACGAATATTTTACCTTTCAAATCTATACACTCGCCCGCTTCATCATAAGTTGGCCCATACCACGCCGGAATCTGATGTCCCCACCAGAGTTGCCGTGAGATACACCAAGGCTGGATGTCTTTCATCCAGTGGTCATAGGTCTTTTTCCAATTTTCAGGGATGAACTTGGTTGAGCCTTTAAAATCACCATTCACCTCGTCGGATGACGGGGCCAATCTCCCGCGGTCAGCGCTTGATGCTCTTTCTGGTGATGGGTCCCGTCCTTCGACGGGATGATTGGATTTATTTGAGTGCCCCCGCGCCACAGCCTCCATCGCCTCGCCCGCCAGCTTATCCGCCGCGACGAACCATTGGTCTGTCAACATGGGTTCGATAACAACGCCTGAACGGTCGCCATAGGGCTGCATGATTTTCTTATCTTCAACCTTAATCAGCAAGCCTTCGGCGTCGATATCCGCGACCACCGCTTTGCGCGCTTTGAACCTATCCATGCCGACATATTTAGCGGGCATAATCTCGCTCTCGCACATCGCCCCGCGCTCATCCATAAGGCTATACATCGGGATGTCATTACGCTTGGCGACTTCATAGTCGTTAAAGTCATGCGCGCCCGTAATCTTCACCGCGCCTGAGCCGAAATCCATATCGGGATATTCATCGGTGATAATTGGGATGAGTCTATTTGCGAGCGGCAGACGCACCATTTTACCGACGATAGGTTTATAGCGCTCATCATCAGGATGCACAGCCACGGCGCCATCACCGAGCATGGTTTCAGGGCGTGTCGTCGCGATAGAAATATAGTCGCGCTCTTCGGTCAGCGTGACATTCCCGTCCTCATCCTTCTCGACATAGGTATAAGTCTCCCCGCCATCTAGCGGATATTTGAAGTGCCAGAAGTGACCATCTTTTTCGATGTTCTCGACTTCGAGATCAGAGATAGCTGTCTGGAAATGCGGGTCCCAATTGACCAATCGTTTGTCGCGGTAAATTAGGTCCGCCTCATACATTTCAACGAATGCTTTCGTGACCGCTTCGGCCATTTTATCATCAGGGTCTTCGGGATTTCCGAGGGTGAATTTCTCGCGTGACCAATCACAGGAAGAGCCCAAGCGGCGCAGCTGTTGATTGATGTTCCCCCCGCTCTCGGCTTTCCAGGCCCAGACATGCTCTAAGAACTCGTCTCGAGTCATATCTTTGCGCGATTTATTGCCTTCGGCTGCAAGCTTGCGCTCCACCACCATTTGCGTGGCGATGCCCGCATGGTCTGTGCCTGGCTGCCAGAGCACGGCTTTGCCCTTCATGCGGTTATAGCGCACGAGAATATCTTGAATGGTGTTATTCACCGCATGGCCCATATGCAGGCTGCCCGTGACATTGGGCGGCGGGATCACGATGGAAAAGTTATCGTCTTTGGTATCGCCAGGCTTGGCCGGACGCGGTTTGAACGCGCCGCTCTCTTCCCACATCTTGTAGAGGCGAGGTTCAGCGTCTTTCGGATTGAATTTATTGTCGAGCATTGCGGCGTTATCCTAACGTAAAAAGCCCCACAATAGCGGGGCTAATTTACATTAGGCTCTAGCCTGAAAGGCTTTGGATTTAAAGGGGGTTATTTCCCGGAAGAAATACGTTTGACCTCTTTGGTCACAGCCCGCTCGACAATACCTTTAAGGTTAGCATCGAGCCATTCTTTAAGCATAGGCTGCAAAGCTTCCATAACGAGGTCACCAATACGGTCACCGCGCTCCGCCACAGTGGCTTTCTCTTCTACGACGCTGGTGAGTGACGCGAAAGCCCCTGCTGTCGCAGATTCTGTCACTTCGTCAATAATAGCGTCAGTTTTCTTAGCTCTTGGCATTTCGGTAGTCTCCTCAATAAGGGGTTCAGGGGCTATGTGTTCCGGGTCTTCCGGGATTAAGTCTTCAGCGTCATCATTGCTACTGACTAATAAATTATCTAAATCCGTCAACGCGGTATCAACGTCGTCGGGCATATCGCTATCTTCTGTTATGTCTGTTGAGGCTATAGCCGCAGCTCCGACAGCGCCTAAACCAGCAACAGCCGCGAGCCCTAAGCCAGACTCAGCGTCTTTGGCGTCTGCCTCGGCTTGTGCTGCAATCTCTTTTAAAGACGGAGCGCTCTCCGTCACAGTTTCGGCGGCTACGATTTCAGGTTCAATAATGACCTCAGGGATAACCTCAGGCATGATTTCTTCAGAGAGTTTCATCTCATCATTTAAATTTGCGGATAGAATTTCATCCATAATATCAATGCTGTCAGACTCATCAATATTGGCCGCGGCATCCACCACCTCACTTTGAGGTTCTGGCTCTGCTTCTAATTCAATCTCATCTAGCGGGTCTTCCGTCAGGTCCTTCATCAGTGATTTTACAAGGACGATATCAGGGTCAACGCCCGGTTTTCCTGCCAATATTGGCTCATCATCCAGCGCGTCAAGCTTATCGACATCAGACACCAAGAGTTCAGTGTCTTCTTCCAAGTCTAATTCTGCTAATAAGTCTTCCGCAGGATCAACAACACGCTCATCGGCTACTGGCTCTTCTTCCTCTATATAAGTCCCGCTATCCTCGAGCATGTTATCAAGCAATAAAGATAAATCATCCTGAGGATCTGCGACGTCACCCGGATCGATATTAGGTGTTTTGATTTTCTCGCGGCCAGCAGCCATTACCCCGCCTAGGCCCAAAGCCGCCGCCGCGCCGCCCATAAGACTGCCGGATGATGTTTCAGGCGTATCCTCGGACGCGTCATCACTGATTGTAATATCATCGTCTGAAAGAAGGTCGAGAATTTCATTTTCCATCGCCAAAGGCTCTTCGGCGCTTTGATACACCGTATCCTTTAGGGGTGTCTCGACATCATCCATAGGTATAATCAGGTCAAGCACGTCATCGCCTGGCGTTTTAGCCGTAATTGTCTCAGATGCTGGCGTCATTTCAATTTCTGGAATGGACAGCGCCTCTGTGCCCTTAACATCCATGTCGCCAATGAGCGCCTCAACATCTGCGGCGTCGCCTGTTGTCAAAGAGAGGTCTTCGTCAAGAACATCCAAGTCCAGTGTATCAAGCTCCATAGTATCAAGCACTGGTTTATCCGCCTCGACAAGATCAGCTACGTCGCCTGTTACGGGCGCGGAGGTTCCAAAATCAGCCTTAGTTTCAACAGCTTCAGCTGATGCACCATCATCCTCCGCGATAATCTTACGGATAGAGGCCAGAATATCTTCCATGCTCGGGTCTTGCCCGTTAGATACGCCTTCAGTTGTGTCCGGTGTCTGTTCAGACATAGTATTCCTTTTGCCAGTCCTAGCAAATTCCCCTGCTATTAACATAGGGTTAAGACAACACGTGACGATTGTCTAGATGCGATGGGACTCAATTCTTGGGAGAAATCAAGTCAGGGCGGTCTTTCTCACTAATAATCTCAGGATCTATGGTTTGGACAACAGACTCATACGCGTCTTCGCGCTGAGACGTGGTGTCGGCTTCGCTGAAAGGTATATCATTATACTGGTCGTAGTCAGGCTTTTGGAACGTCATAAAATCGACGCTCTCTTTTACAAGTTTCATAGGCTCTGTCGGAATATCAGGGATTTGTTTAACGATTGTCCCAACAACGGGGACTATTCCGGACTTATTCCCTACATAAGCCGCGCCTTTGGCAATATCCTTAGGGATATTAGGCAATTGCGGCACAATTTTTTGCACGGCCTCAGGCACAAATTTATCAACAACTTGATTCATGCCCTTATATTTCATCGCCTCAAAATTCTGCGCCGGGTCATACGTCTCAACGGGCAATCTTATGCCTTCAGTGTCAAACACACCCAGCGTGGTGAGAAGCTGAAAGGTCGCAGAGTTTAAATTACGCTCGGCTTCAACAACCGATAACTTAGCATTTAGCACCTCTTGTTCGGCGTCCAATACATCCAAAGTCGTCCGCGTACCGACTTTTTGCTCCAAATCGACACCTTCAAACGCAACTTCTGCCGCTGTGACCTGCTGACGGCTGGCTTTAAGCGACAAGCGCGCTGCTTCAATCTGTGCCCAGATTTGAGCAACCGTCTGATCAACGGCCAGTTCTGTATCGCGCACCTCAAATGCGAGCCGCGTTTTAGCATGTTTCGCTTGGCGCACGCGCGAACTGTTAAGCCCGCCAGAGAAAATCGGAATACTAAGCTGCGCCGTTAAAGACGCCTGATCTGTCGCGCCGAATCCTAAGAGCTGGTCTCGAGACGCACTCGCTGTGCCATTAAGCGAGAGCACAGGACGAGATGAAGATTTGGCCACATCAATAGCAGACCCTGCCGCGTCTTCGTTGAAATAGGCGGCTAAAAGCTGCGGATTATTGTCCCGCGCCAAAGCAATGGCAGCCGCTAACGATCTGGGAAGCTCAAATCCCGGAACCCTTTGCAAATCAACCGGCGGGTGGCCAACGATGCGCGTGTAACCCGCACGGCTGGACTGTAATTGGGCTTCAGCTTGCGCCAGACCTGACTCGGCGGCGGACTGACGGCTTTGCGCTTGCGCAATATCGGTCCGCGTGCCCTCACCGACATCAAAACGGTCTTTGGCGGCAAGTTGCTGACGCGCAAGCACCATCACATTATTACGGCGAATACGGGCTGTTTCTTCATCACGGATGACATCGATATAAGCATTGGCGGCGGAGAGAAAAATACTCTGCTCAGCATTACGAAGACCTTCACGCGCTGCCAAAATAGAGGATTTTGCTTGCTTTTTCAGAGCCTTAACACGCCCGCCTTGATAGAGGGGCTGTATGATTTGGAGTTGGGCCGCATGAGGATGACCATTGATGCTCCCGCCCGATGTTCCGCTAAACGGGTTCGTGCTGGACGGTGTTCTAGCCGCAGAATATCCGTAATTGCCCGACGCATTGGCGGTCAGACGGCCTTGCGCTCTGACTTGGATGTAATTCTCATCCACTTCGCGCACACGCGCACGCTCTGCCTGCAGCCGTGGATTGCCGTTATAAACAGAGATTAAGGCTTCTTGGAAGGTTTCTGCATAAGCAAAATTCGAGGTGCCCAAAAGTGAGAGGATAGCTAGACCGGATAAGGTTTTCTTAAGAGCGGTCATTTTGTATCCCATCATCGTGACTTACATTCCACGCACTCTTGCGAATACGCGCTCTATTCAATTTTAGGCTTATAACTTTTAGGGTTAATAGGTCCCTAAAATACGAATTCTGGCTCTGCAGAAAATCCAGGCAAAATCGGCGCGGCGGCATCAAAAATGATACGTTCTCCCACTGTGTCCCCTGTTTTGGTATAGACACAAACGCGGCCTATAGGGCCGTTTTGAACCAGGCATACCAAGCGGCCTTTATTGGCAAGCTGATCCTGCCATGTCTTTGGAATTTCAGCGATTGCGCCATTTACGAAAATGACATTGAACGGGCCATGCTCCGCTGCGCCGGCTTTCAAATCGCCTTTGACAACAGCTGCATTAGTAATATCGGCATCTACCAATTGCGTCGTTGCGCGCTCCACAGCCTCGTCATTATCCTCAAGACCCACGACGGTCTCGCCTAAATGCGCTAATATTGCGGTCGAATATCCGCGTCCACAAGCAATATCCAGAACGACATCTGTCGGCGCAATATCGGCCGCTTGCACCATTTTGGCGAAATCACGTGGACGTATCATGGTGCGCCCATCGCCCAAATCAACATGGGCATCGCCATAAGCCAGGGCTTGCTGGGATTTGGGAACAAATTTCTCGCGCGCGATACGGCGAAACGCGCCTAAAACCTCTAAATCGGTTACATCACTGGTACGGATTTGGCTCTCAACCATGTGGTTTCGGGCCGCAGAATAATCAAACATAGGAGGCTTTCCGGCTTTCTAATTTGTCCCCGCTATAAACCAGCCGCCCTGCTAGGCGCAATGCCCTATTGCCGCATAAACTCCATACAAATTCGTAAGCCTGTTCCTAACGCCTCGTGGGGCTCATTTTCGCGTTGCGCTTCTCAAACACTCTGGCTATAGACGCATCCTTGCGAGGCACCATGGCGGAGTGGTGACGCAGCGGATTGCAAATCCGTGTACCCCGGTTCGATTCCGGGTGGTGCCTCCATAAATTATCCCTAACAGACTTAAAGTATACAGATAAATTTAGCCGCTCAACTTTCAGACCCCACTTTGTTGTTCACTCGTTCAAAATATAATAGTGAAAAACAGGTATAAAACTATTGTTAGCTTCGCTCATAATTCAATGTAAGCTGATTTATCCAAAGGTAACTACCTTAACATAACATCGGGCGTGGCATCTAAGTTCCTTAATCTTATGAAGGCACTATCTCATCGTCTCGTTCGAAATTCGATTCAGCGCAAACTCCTGAGCCATATAATAGGTTCGTGACCTATAGCTGGAGTCATATGCAATCCGCGGTGCCTTTGACTTCGCAATTCGTAACGTCGTAAACTAAAAATGAACCCTATTGTATTTTACTGTAAATGACAATTCGAGGCATATGCGCTACAGTCTCATGGACTTATTTCAGGAACTGCCATGTCAAAAAAAACTTTTTCAGCTTTGTTTGATAATGAGCTCTCTGCGGAGACAGCTATAAATCATTTAAAGCAGGTCGGAATAGACGAGAGCGACATTTCTATGATTGCCCGGCACGGCGGCGAAACTGTCGTTACAGATGTTAATGGAGACGAAATCGAAGGCACCGCCATGGATATAACTGGCGGCGCAGCTATAGGAGCAGGCACGGGCGCGATTTTAGGTGTCGCAGCTTTAGCCATTCCGGGAGTTGGCCCCTTTCTGGCGGCAGGCGCGATTACGACGTCGTCAGCCATTAGCGGCGCAGCCACCACAGGTGCTGTGGCCGGCGCAATTACAGGCGGGCTTGCCGGAGCGCTAAAAGATCATGGGGTCGATATGGCGGATGCAGAATATTATGAGAGTGAACTAAAGCTCGGACGGGTTCTTGTTCTGTTTGAAGCTCAGGAAGATCAGATGCCTAATGCAAATTATCAGTTGATACTGAGAGATGGTGGCGGTCAATCTTCATATTGGACCAGCACTGGCTAGGCTTTAAATTAACCTGAACGCCGCCGCCAGCTTAAGTGAGACGCCCTAAGTTTGAGTAATATTACTCGGCCCCCAATAGGCTTTCATTTCCGTGACCTTGCCGTCCTCGTTGAAATAAAATGTATCAATGACGTCGATTGTCATGCCGCCTATGGGGAGCTCAACAGCGACCGCTACATCCTCGTCAACATTAGTCATAGCGCCAACTGAGACTGTGAAAGCAAAGGCTGCGGCATTGCCCGCAATGCGCGTTGTGCCATTCTGCTTAAGCCGCGCGCCATTTTTTACAGCCATTGTGTAGAAAGACAGAATCGCTTCTTTTCCCACTTTGGTGGGCGTGCCGACAGGATCCGTGACTGTGGCATCATGGGCATAAAGATCCGCGATGCCTTGAGCGTCTTGGGCGTTGAATAAATCAAAATAGGCCTGAACGGTGTCTTGCATGTGCTGTGACATTTGTCTCTCCTTAAGGATAATAACGGCTGATTGTGTCGACCACACAGGCGGGTTTCTCTTCGCCTTCAATTTCAATGGTCACGCGCAAGGTCGATTGATAACCGCCTGGCACTTCTTTGATCTCTAGGAATTCACCATGGCCGCGCACCTTAGACCCAGATTTGACGGGATTGAGAAAACGAACTTTATCGGTGCCGTAATTTATGCCCATCTTCATGCCTTTGATTTCGAGAATTTCGGGCATAAGTTTAGCCGCAAGAGACAGCGTCAAATAACCATGAGCAATCGTGGTGCCGAAGGGGCCATGTTTGGCCTTCTCTTCATCAATATGTATCCATTGATGATCGCCCGTTGCCTCTGCGAAGGTATTTATACGTTTCTGCGAGATTTCCATCCAATCCGATGGTCCAATCTTTAGGCCTTCTTTGCCCATCAAATCGCCTGGGGTCTCTATTACTGTTTGTGTCATAACATCTCTCCCTGCCTTAACGGCATGTTCCCTGATATAGTATTGTGTAGTTATCTCTGGATGCTTCGCAGCTATTTCCAAATGTTTTTGTGAGGCTCGGGCAAGGCGCTCTAAAGCATTGCACAACTTTCTCCGCGCAGACCGGATCATAATTCATCGGACAGGCCATGCTTTGGCCGGGCGGTGTCGGCTCAAGGGCCGGGCTTGGATAGGGGTATGTCGGATATGGTGAAGGCTGATAGGGTCTATAAGGCGATCCATATCCAACATAGCCATGAGGAGCATGGCGATAAGGTCTGTAGCGCCAAGGTCTTTGCCGAATAGGTCTGTAGCCATATGGATTGTAATATCCGCCATAGCCATAGGACGGATAGCCGCGAGGTCGATACTGATATGGCTGAGGATAGCCTTGCGGCATCGGTGTGTAATTTGGCTGTGAGCTTGGGACACATTGCGGTCCGCTGGCGCTTTCAACACATTGATTACCGACGGCGCAAAGTGTGCTGGCGCAGCTTTGGGTCTGGCCACACACGGGACCGCCCGGCGTATCAACGCAGCTTCCGCTGGCACAACGCACAGTCGCGCAACTTGCCTGAGCGGTAGCGGGCGTTGCAACAGACAACATTAAAATAGAGAGGATCGATAAGAGAATGATATGATAAAGTTTCATAGACGAAGTCCTCAAGCGTGTTGGCTGCTGGTCGAGATTACTTCCCCTGTCATATAGGAAGAATAATCCGACGCCAAGAACACCATGACATTGGCTTGCTCCCACACCTCACTGCCGCGGCCAAAAGCTTCTTTGGCTTCGAGCTCTGCGAGCAGGTCTTTGCTTGTGACTTTGTGCAGGAACGGATGCAGCGCAAGGCTCGGCGCGACCGCATTCACCCTCACCCCAAACTCAGCGCCTTCCACCCCTGCGCAGCGCGTCAGCGCCATGACGCCAGCTTTGGCCGCTGCATAATGGGCTTGGCCCTTTTGCGCGCGCCATCCGAGGACAGAAGCATTATTGACGATGACGCCCCCGCCCTGCTGTTTCATATATTGCATGGCTGCGCGGTTAATACGGAAACAACCATTGAGCGTGACATCCATAACCACCATCCATTGCTCATCCGTCATATCAACGAGGCTTGCCGTTCCGCCCAGCCCCGCATTATTGATAACAACATCTATGCCGCCGAGCGATTTTGCAGCTGCCGCTATCAAGCCGTCAACATCGTCCTGTGAAGTCACATTGCAGATGGCGTAGTCAGGCCGCTGCCCGGTCTCGGCCTCCAAAGTATCTTGCGCCTTTTGCAGGCGGCCTTCATGAATATCAGAGATAAAAACCTGCGCGCCTTCTTCAATGCACTTCTTCGCCGCCGCAAAACCTATACCCGTGCCAGCCGCCGCTGTAATCACCACGCGCTTTCCCTTGAGCAGGCCATGCCCCGGCACATAATCAGGTATGTTTTTTAGGTCCGTCATGCTTAGCCTTTTATAACTGTGCCGCCGCCGCGCGGTTCTTTGGGCATGCCCAAAGCGCGTTCAGCAATGATATTGCGCTGTATCTGATTAGTCCCGCCGTAAATCGTATCGGAGCGGGAAAACAAAAACAGCTTTTGGAGCTTATTATATTCGCCCTCTTCTAAGATTTCCGCCGACACGCCCATGACGTCCATAGCGAGCTCGCCCAAATCACGATGCCAACTGGCCCAATATATTTTGGATATGTAGCCTTCTTTGGTCAGCTCGCCTGTCTCAGCGGCTTCGAGTGTGCGAAGCGCCGTAAAACGCATAATCTTCAAACCCGCATAAGCTTTCGCAATGCGCTGGCGGATAAGTGGGTCACGAGACGCTCCATTTTTCTTAGCCAGTTCCACAATTTGCCGAAATTCATCAGCAAAAGTCATTTGCTGCCCAAGCGTAGATGCGCCGCGTTCAAAGCCCAGCAAGGCCATGGCGATTTTCCAGCCCTCACCTACACCGCCAATAATATCCTTTTCACCGCAAACAGCGCCGCCGAAAAAGACTTCGTTAAACTCAGCCGTACCGCTCATCTGTTTAATCGGGCGAATCTCTATGCCGGGTTGATCGAGTTTGACCAGCAGGAAGACAAGGCCGTGCCGTCCGACTGAACCCTCCTCTGCGCGGGCGATGACAAAGATATAATCCGAATCCATCGCCAAAGATGTCCAAATCTTCTGGCCCTCAATAATCCATTGGTCGTTTTTTAGCTGCGCTTTAGTTTTGATATTGGATAAATCTGATCCCGCATTGGGCTCACTATAGCCTTGGCACCAAAACTCTGTGCCCGCTTTTATTCCCGGCAAATATTTTGCTTTTTGCTCTTCCGTTCCAAAAGCGATAATCGTCGGGGCCAAGAGCGTCTCGCCAATATGTCCTGCCCGTCCTGGCCCGCCATGCGCGGCATATTCTTCGTTAAAGCCAACAATGTCATCAAGACTGGCGCCGCGCCCGCCATATTCTTTTGGCCAGCTCACACCAATCCAGCCCGCCTCGCCCATTTCGCGCTCCCACTTCAGGCGCATGCCCGGAAAAGCATCTTCATCACCGGGTGTCGCGCGGCCGCGCAAGCATTCATAGTCTCCGCAGAGATTATCGCTCATCCATTTGGAAAACTCCTCGCGCAAAGCACTCATGCGGCGTCTCCGAATATGTGACCCGCAAGACGGTCATAATCCCGCTCTGAACTGCCAAACATAGAACGATTGGCGCGGGCCCGTTTGAAGAAAAAATGAAGCGGATAGTCCCATGTAAAGCCAATCCCGCCATGCATTTGTATCGCGTCGCCCGCGACTTTAAAAAAGGCATCCGTGGCATAAGCTTTCGCGATCAAGGCCGCTTCAGTATTGTCTTCGGGCGCAGCCATGGCCGCCGCATAAACCGCAGAGCGCGCCGCCTCAATCAGGATAAACATATCCGCGCAGCGATGTTTGATGGCTTGGAAACTGGCAATAGGCCGCCCGAATTGGACACGTTGCCCCGCATATTCCAACGTCATATCTAGGCATTTTTGCGCCCCGCCGACACATTCCGCGGCGAGCGCAGTAAAGGATTGCGTTATCAATTTTTCATGTTGGTCTTCACTGCCATATCCAATGGGAATTAAATTACCCTTTGCAACATCGTTCCAATCAACTGCGGCGAAGCTGCGCGTGGGGTCCATGGTTTTTTCGGGTGTTATTTTGAGGCCCGCTGTCCCTTTTGGGATTGCGAAATAATCTATGCCGCCTTCACCTCGGCCAGAGAGAACAATCAGATCGGCCTCAGCCGCATGAACCACATGACTAACCACTTTAGCCGCGGCATCATGCCCATCACAATAGGCGGCGCTTAGCTCTCCTGCCGCTATCTTTTTTAAGTAGCGGTTTTTAGCTGTCGCCTCGCCTGCCGTCTGGATGATGTCGGTCACAATCCCGCATGTCGTCAAAAACGGGATAGCGCACAAGCTAGCCCCCAATTCTTCCATAACAACCACGCGGCCCAAATCGCCCAATCCTGCGCCCTCATGCTCTTCACTAATCGCGATACCCGCCATGCCGAGTTCTTTTGCAAAGCTCTGCCACGCCGCCCCATCAAAGGCTGTGCCCGATTGATAAACTCGCTCAGGCCCCTTCCCGCCATCATACCACGCTTGCAGGAACCCGCGCGCGGCGTCTCTGATCATGTCATGGTCATCTGTGAAGGGGTAGGTCATGGCTATGTCCCGTAGACCTTCTGCGCGGGCGTGGTGATACCTTCCAATTCCGAAATCACATCTCCTATATCGGAGACCTCATATCTTGCGCCCTTATCTTTGACAGGGCCCGTTTTCCAACCCTCTGCAATAGAGAGCTTTCCGCCGAAACTTTCAAAACAATGCCCGTTTACATGAGACGACTTTTCACTCACCAAATAACAAATCAGAGGCGCGACATTGGCGGGGTCATATTTATCAAAGCTGCCATCTTCGGGAACCTTCATCATATCCGCGAACACATCTTCGGTCATGCCTGTGCGTCCTTGGGGCGCGACCGCATTGGCCGTAATACCGTAACGGCCAAGCTCAGCCGATTGGTTAAGCGTCAGTGTTAGGATGCCGCCCTTAGCCGCGCTGTAATTTGTCTGCCCGACTGAGCCCTGAAGTCCTGCCCCCGAACTTGTATTGATAATCCGTGCATTAACGGCTTTGCCTTCTTTACTTTGCTGCCGCCAATATTTGGCCGCGTGAGAACTTATGCAAAAATGGCCTTTGAGGTGAACTTTGATGACAAGGTCCCAGTCTTCCTCGGAAAGCGAGGTGAACATACGGTCTCGATTATTGCCTGCATTATTGACGACAGCGTGAAGGTCTCCAAATTCATCTATGGCTGATTTCACAATATCAAAGGCGCTGTCATAATCCGTGATATCACCAAGGTTGATGAGCGCTTTCCCGCCAGCCTCTGTTATCGCCTCAACAGTCGCTTGCGCGGTTTCTGCATTGATATCGTTGACCACAACATTCGCGCCTTCTGCGCCAAGCGCAAGCGCATAGGCACGTCCCAAGCCGCCGCCAGCACCCGTAACAATTACGGTTCTATCCTTACAGAAATCACCCATATTTAGAGCCTTTCAATAATCGTCACATTAGCGACGCCGCCGCCCTCGCACATGGTTTGCAGACCATAGCGAGACTCGCGCCGTTCCATTTCATGCAGCAGTGTGGTCATGAGCTTCGTGCCCGTTGAGCCCAATGGATGACCCAGCGCTATCGCGCCGCCATTCACATTTGTCTTCTCGTGCGGGATGCCTGTTTCCTGCATCCATGCCATCGGCACAGGCGCAAAGGCTTCATTGCATTCAGCAATATCAATATCGTTGGCGCTCATGCCGGCGCGCTTTAAAGCTCTTTTCGTCGCTGCAATGGGTCCGGTTAGCATCATGATGGGGTCATCGCCCATAACATCCAGATGATGAATACGCGCGCGGGGTTTAAGGTTATATCGCTTCACCGCAGCCTCTGACGCAATCAACATCGCCGAAGACCCGTCACAGGTCTGACTCGCTACGCCCGCTGTGATGAGCCCATGCTCATCAAAGGCTTCAAGCTCAGCCATGCGTTCCATAGTCGTATTGGCGCGAATAGTTTCGTCCTGCTCCAAGCCGTTGATGGGCGTGATTTCGCGGTCAAACCAGCCTTCGCTTCGGGCCTTATCCGCCCGCTGATGTGAGGCTAATGAATAGGTTTCCAAGTCTCTGCGCGAAAAGCCCCATTTCTTGGCAATCTCAGACGCGCCGTAAAACTGATTAACGGGTGCCTTACCGAAACGCTCGACCCAGCCTGGGGACGTATGGAACACATGGTCAAACCCGAGCGCTTGACCCGCTATCATGGAGGACCCAATTGGAATTTTACTCATGGTTTGAACGCCGCCTGCAATGACCACATCTTGCGTTCCGCTCATCACGGCTTGAGCCGCAAAATGGACGGATTGCTGAGACGACCCACATTGACGGTCAATCGTCACGCCCGGGACAATTAAATCATAGCCCGCAACTAACCACGCTGAGCGGGCAATATTTCCCGCGAGCGGGCCAACAGCGTCCAAACATCCAAAAATGACGTCATCATATTCGTCTTGCGGAATATCATTATTCTCGACGATGTCCTTGATGACATGGGCCGCGAGATCAGCCCCGTGAATATCCTGCAAGCTCCCGCGCCGCTTTCCTGTTGGGGTGCGGGTCGCGTCAATAATATAAGCTTCTGCCATGTTAGTCTCCTAGTTAAATGTCTGTCCGGGGCCAAGCTGGGCATCTCCGTTCAAAACATAATCTTCCAGTTTCTTCATATGATAGTTTCTGTCGCCCCATTCCCCGCAAAGCGCCCAAGCGCGTTTCATAAAGAGATGCAGATCCACCTCATAGGTATAACCCATTCCGCCGTGAACTTGAATAGCAGTTTCCGCAGCTAACATAGCCGTATCAATCGCGGCGACTTTGGCATTATGCACCGCCGCCCCGCCTTTGATAGCCGCGAGGTGAATGATGGGCCGTGTGAACTCTATCTGGGTATAAACATTTGCGAGCTGATGTTTCACAGCTTGGAATGAGCCAATAGGCTTTCCAAACTGGTGGCGGTCTTTTGCATATGCGACGGACATATCCACCATGCGTTGGGAGAGACCAATAAGTTGGGCGGCTGTGAGGATTGCGCCGTTGCTCTTGCCACCTCCAACTCCAGTTGGAGACACTTTGAAAATGTTTCTCAGTGGATCGATAGATTTAACTTCTGTAAGTTCAGAGTCCTGTACTGAAGTAAAATCATCAGAACATAGGAAAAAATCTGCTGATACAGCTGATACTAAATAAGGGCGTAAGTCGGACTGTACCGCAACCTTCATCTGACCAGAGACGACCTCATCAACCTCAATGGTCGCTTCTAACATTCCCTGGACGGCTATACCTGCTGTCTCAACCAAAGGCTCCGACAATCCTGCATAGCCTGCAGCCTCCGCAACCGCTGCCATCACGACTAGGGGTTGTTCCAAACCTCCCGCGCTCTCTGGCGCCATAATGCCAAGCAAACCAAGCTGCGCAAATTGCGGCCAGAGGTTAGAGACCTGTTCGCCCGCTACCATTTTGCGCATACGCTCAGGCGTGTTCTCACCGTCAAAGAAGGATTTGGCAGCGTCGATGAGGTCTAGCTGATCTTGCGTGAAACGAAAGTCCATTAAAAGACCTCCAGACACGCTTGGCCTTGCCTTCTCCCCGCATGCGGGGGGAAGTGGGCTTTTGCCTCTTGGCAAAAGGTCGATGGGGGGCTGTAGCGGCTTGTCTCGAATTTTAGTTTAAAATCGAGACTACCCCCCATCCCCCGCTTCGCGGGTACTTCCCCCCGCATACGGGGAGAAGGGAGTCTATTTGTTAGCGCAATCATCGCGGCAGACCCAAAACGCGTTCTGCAAGAATATTCCGCTGAATTTCATTCGTCCCCGCATAAATCGGGCCTGCGAGCGAGAACATATAGCCATCAAGCCAACGTCCATTATCAATAGCGTCGAGGCCCTCTTCCAGTTCGGCCTGCGCGCCCATAATTGTCATAGCTGTGCGGTGGAGGTGCCGGTCCATTTCAGACCAGAATAATTTATTGGCGCTGCTCTCGGAGCTAATCGACGCGCCCGCTTGAACGCGTGAAACCAACTGATAGGTCGCCGCGCAGAAGCGTTCTGTATTCATCCAGGCTTGGATGACCTGTTCACCAACACCAGAAGAAAGGCGTTCTTTATGCTCTTTATAGAGTTTCACCAGCCGCGCTGCCGCCGCTTGGAACCTTGCGGGAGAACGCAATAATAATCCGCGCTCAAACCCCGCCGTCGCCATAGCTACGCCCCAACCGCCATGTTCGGGGCCGAGCAGGTTTTCAGCGGGCACACGCACTTCGTCAAAGAACAGTTCTGCAAATCCAGGATCACCATCTAGCTGCGCAATCGGCCGCAGCGTCAAGCCTTCACTATCAAGCGGGATGAGCAGTTTCGACAAGCCCTTATGGCGCTCACTACCCTCTTCGGTTCTGACTAAGGCAAAGCACCAATCGGCAAAGACAGCGCGGGACGACCATGTCTTCTGTCCCGTTACAACATAATGATCACCATCACGAACCGCCTTGGTTCGTATCGCGGCCATATCAGACCCCGCTCCCGGCTCGCTCCAGGCCTGTGCCCAAATCTCATCGCCGCTGGCCATAGGCGGTAGGAAGCGCGCCTTTTGCGCCTCTGTCCCATATTCCATAATGGTCGGCGCGAGGAGGAAGATGCCGTTCTGACTCACTCTTAGGGGGGCATCGGCGCGGTAATATTCTTCCTCAAAAATCAGCCATGAAATAAGGTCTAATCCGCGCCCGCCATATTGCTCGGGCCAGTTCACATTACCCCATTTATCCTTAGCGAGTGTGCGTTCCCACTCACGGTGCAGTTCAAACCCTTCCGCCGTATCAAAACTTGGGAGGCGCTCCTTTGGCGCATGCGTATCAAGCCATTCCCGCACCTCGGCACGGAATTGTTTTTGAGCGGATGTGTAGTTTATGTCCATCAGCTCTTTTTAAAGTCCGCGGCTTTGCCTGTTTCGACAAAGGCGTCCCGCGATTTTTGGCTGTCCTCATGCATATACATTTCAAAGGTAAAGCCCTGCTCCCAGCGATAGCTGGCATCCACATCAAAGGGCTCAATCCCGTTTAGGGCTTGCTTGGCAATACGGAGCGCGTCACGAGATTTCTCGGCCAGTGTTTTAGCGTAGCCCATGGCTTCATCGATGAGGTCGGCTTTAGGAACGACTTTCTCTATCCCGCCTAATCGGTAAGCTTCTTGCGCGCTGATTTTACCGCCCGTTAGGAACGCCGCACGGACTTTGGCAACGCCTAACATGCGCTGTAAATGCGCGGCCCCGCCCATGGCCCCGCGGTCAATCTCAGGCAGAGAAAAATAAGCATCATCCGAAGCAATTACAATATCCGCCGCTCCGCACATGATCACGCCCCCGCCAATAATAAATTTATGCGCCGCGACAATAACCGGCACTTCGCAGTGATGTATGGCTTTGCCCGTTTTGTAATTCCCCTTATTCACCCCAACAATGGCTGAGCCATCATGGGCCAGCTCTTTGATATCTACACCTGCGCAAAAGCCTTTGCCATCTGAGCGAATGAGGATGACTTTGACATCTTCGCGCGCACCAAGTTCATCAATGACGTTCGGAATTTCATTCCACGTCTCGCCGTTAAAGGCATTGACCGGCGGGAAATCGAAGACGACTTCAGCGATGCTGTTTTCAACCTTTGTATGGATTGGCATATTACGCCCCTACTCGTTTTAGGCTGCCCTCAGCGTCAGTAATAATTTTGCCAACAATTTCGGCGCAGTTTGGCAAATCATCTATTAGGCCTGCAATCTGCCCGCTCGGCAAGACGCCTTCATCAGGTTTTCCCTCGACCATCGCTTTTTGGATAATCATCGGCGCGTTACCCGCCATCATTGTTTGGCCCAATGTCATATCGGTTTTGCTCGCCATGCCCCAGGCTGTCTTGATGGTTTGGGTCATACTCATGCCCGTTTGAGATTTATACTTTATGCCGTTTTGCATCGCCCGGATGAGCATTCCAACCTTGGATGATGTCTCTAAATCAGACAAAGTTCCGTTCAAGACCATGCGTTGCGGCAAGCCATCAAGTTTTGTCGAGACAGGAATTTTAAGCACATCTGAATTTAGATATTCAGCCTTAGTGGCGTCAGGCGTCGGACTATCCGCGCTCATCATAAAACGCGTGCCCATGGCGATACCATCTGCGCCAAATGTTAGCGCCGCCGCTAGGCCGCGCCCGTCTTTAAACCCGCCGCAAGCCACCACAGGAACGCCGAGATTTTGGTCAATAACCTGCGCGAGCAGTAACCACGTCGGCGTTGCGCCCGTATGACCGCCGCCTTCTTGGCCTTGGCAGACCAGAATATCTGCTCCCATCTTTACAGCCTTACTCGCATGTTTAGACGCGCCAATAGTGGGAACACATTTAAGGCCTGCGGCCTTGACCTTCTCAACGATTTTGGGGGATGGACCGCGCCCGTAAGATAATGCCGCAACGTCATAGTCGATGCACATATCTATAATCTTTTCAATACCTTGCTGGAAAGCATGGATGTTTACGCCAAAGGGTTTATCTGTTTTTGATTTAATTAACTTGATTTCTTCTTCGCACTCCTCAGGCGACATAACCGCTGCCGCTAAAAACCCAAAGGCGCCCGCTTCAATACTCGCTGTCACAAGCTGTGAGGTGGACACCCAACCCATCGCCGTTTGGATGATAGGGTATTGACACCCAAGCGCTTCGGTCAGCGGCGTATTGAGCGCGGCATGCATTATCCTTCATTGTCTTTATTAGCTTGCGCCATAGACTTGCCGTCAAAGCCAGCAATGTAATCACCTTTAACAATCGTATTATTGGCATGGGCGAAATGATGATAGCCATAGACCATATCCATTCCGCTACGCTTGCCTTGCAAGTCTTCAATCTGATTACAGGCTTGTTTCGTCAGAGACATCGCGAGGCGGGGCTGCTTCCCCATTTTCTCGGCCCATTGGTGCACGGTTTCTTCGAGGGCTTCGCGCGGGACAACCTTGTTAATCATGCCTGCTTCATAGACGCGCTGCGCGGACCAACGCTCCCCTAGTAAAAGAAATTCTTTGGCCTGCCGAACGTTAAGTTCAAATGGATGGGCGAAATATTCAACACCGGGGAACCCCATTTGCACAACCGGGTCTTGGAAGAATGCATCGTCAGAAGCAATAATGAGATCGCAAACCCAAGCCAACATGAGGCCGCCTGCGATACAGCCGCCATGCACTTGCGCGATCGTCGGTTTCGGGAGTGATCGCCACCGGCGGCAAAATTCAAGATAGACTTCTTGCTCGCGGACATAGGCTTTTTCTGCGCCCGGCTTATTGTCGTGATTGTAATTCATGGAGCGGCGGTCATCCCGGCCCCGTTCGAAATCCCGCCCCGGCGTACCAATGTCATGGCCCGCAGAGAAATGCTTGGCATTTGATCTCAACACAATCACTTTCACATCGTCATCGCCGCAAGCCCGGAAGAATGCATCATCGAGCGCGTAGAGCATCTGCGAGTTTTGACTATTGTGATATTTCGGGCGGTTCAACGTTATATAGGCCGTCCTGTCCTCAACCCCATAGAGCACGGGCTGAGCTTCTTCGTAGACAATGTCGACGTCGACCTTAGGGACTGTTTCGTTGCTCATGCAGTTCTCCTACCGGGTGGGTTATCTTTGAAAATAAAAGTCCGCATATTATGGGGATCATATTTCTCGATAATGTCTAATTGTCCTTGGGTGGGTGCGGCAGTTTCAGGAATATTATCAGGCC
>ENA-ORXR01000327-ORXR01000327.1-marine-metagenome-genome-assembly--contig:-NODE-327-length-69584-cov-6.657243_pt1 | contig 69584 bp, 75 predicted proteins | sample MGYA00237866_ERZ511479 | MGnify/ENA metagenome assembly ERZ511479 | reverse complement strand
TAATTGATCAAGACGACATGTAGCTTTTAAAGAAGTTCAAAGTTCATTTAAAAGGCCGGGAGAATATCCCGGCCTTTATTGATTCAACCACCGATATGTTTCTTGAACCGCTTTCGTAATAGCCCATACAAAAAAGCCCACCACACAGGGCAGGCTTTTCTTTGATGTTTTTTATAAAAGGGGCTTAGTGCCAAGCTTTGCGCTTACGCTTAGCCTTTTGCACATGATGGCGGCCACTCTCGTAGTAATCACTACTTTGCGGCGCTGTGTGCTGTGAATAGCCGCCATAGTAGCCTGAACCTGTTACAACACGCGAACCTGGAACGACCTCTGGCGTCGAACCATAAGTACCCGAGCTATGTGTTGTCGTGGAGCCATAAGTTGTTCCCGACGTGTAAGCCCCGGAAGAGTAACCAGTTGCGGCTCCATGAGACATCGTTGAACTGCCATAGCTTGAGCTTGATCTAATCGAGCCTGTGCCAGGCGCGCACAACACACGGCGCCATTCATAACGAGAAGGTGCAACCAAATGCTTTGTCGCAACATCAGCATATTTCGGCGGAACATTTACGACGCGCTCTCCGCCAGGATCAACAACATCTTCAACCATGACTGTTCTATATTCAGCTGGTACAGGAATTTGCTCAACACCGCCCGGATCAGAGACGACTTGTTTATTAATAGTCTGATATTTAGCCGGTACGCTTTGACGTTGGACTTGTCCTGGAGAGGTCATGACCTTGCGGTTGAACGACACTTGTTCACCAGGCTCTTCTACAAGACACCAAATTTCGCATGTCGGACCACATTGTTCACCGCCGCCCGCCGCATATTGCGTTGTGCTGCTGTAACCATGCCCATTACGGCCGCCATCAGCGGTCGAATGAATCGTATAACCTTGAGCCGCGAGTTTGCCAGGGTTCCCACGTTTCCAAACGAGACGTGGTGCTGATGTTTCAATCGTTTCAGTTACAGTAGAAAATTGCGGCGCTGAGACCGTCAACTTGTCATAAGCTGGGCGCACCATCATTTGTTCTGTGACAGAACGATAACTCGGCTGTTTGACCCGATACCGAACGCTGGCTTCTTTGACCATTACGTTTTCTTGGCGTTGAGCCAAAGTTGGCTGGTGAACATCGACTTTAGAATAGCCTTCTTCGACCATCACTTGCTGAGAACTCATAGAAAATTCTGCAGGGACTTCAACGCGGGCGTAACATTCGCCAGAATTTGAACTTGGTGGGAGCATGTCAGGTGTATATGCGGGATAAGCCTCCCCACCTGCAAAAGCGGCTGGCGCAAGAGTTGTACTGGCCAATAAAATTACGGCCGTCTTGATGGATTTAAATGTCGTCATGGTTTTCACCTTTAATTGTCATCATCTATGCCGCAAGCGGCGCTTCTAAGAGTTCACCCTTGCAAATTGCATGCAAGAAGCGGCTCAATTCCGCATAATTGCGGGTTTTAGGGGGTGGTTTCTTCTATTGCGCGAAAACGCTAGTGTTTAGTTCGTCTTTAAGGCGAAAAAGCGCTCCATTAGGATCACTAAATATATACCTAATGCCGCGCCCAAGCTATTGGCGACCCCGTCCCATAAGGACGCAGTCCGACCAGACCCAATAAGAGCCTGACCCATTTCCATAGATGCGCCAAAAAGAACACACCCTAAAAATATCCGAAACTTGGAAAGTCTCGGCCAACCCAAACTTATGCCCACTGCCAAAATGGCATAGACGAGCAAATGCAAGACCTTATCCAGATGCGGCACGGCTCCGCCTGTTCCTGCAGGGCGTAATGAGACCCACACAATAAACAGACCGTAAGCCCCCACCCCCATACGGACAGGCATGAGTAATAAAGACGGAAGGATAGATTTATAAACTGACATCACCTCTCATTTAATGAGTAATAATGAACAGCTTATGACAATATCAGGGCTGAAATGAGATTGTCTGATTTCAATGCACAATTTTCACTTTTCCACTTCATCAATGAAAAGGCGCTTGGCATGAAATAAATCGTCCTCCCGACTTTTACACGCTTACAGCCCCCTGCCATAAGCGAATGCAAGATAACGGGCTCAAATGTGTCAACTTTGGGGCAAAACTGCACAATTCTGCTTCACCTCCTGCACATTCATGCCTAGTGTTGCGCAAATATCACGGTTAACGCAGCGTTAACGTAAATGGAGTGTAGAATGGACGTGTTAAACCCTAAAGAAGTCGCCGAAGACTTGGATGGCTGGACAGGCGGCGATGATTTCATAACCAAAGTCTTCAAATTTACAGATTTCGCGCAAGCTTTTGGTTTCATGACCCGCATTGCCATTATCGCAGATAAGATGGACCATCATCCTGAGTGGTTTAACGTCTATAACCGTGTCGATGTCACGCTCACGACACATGATGCTGGCGGCGTTACAGAAAAAGATGTCACTTTGGCCAAAGCCATGGAAGATGCGGCCACGTAAGCATGGCGGATATCGAGACCGAAAACCTGCCTGTCATTGTCGGGATTGGAGAATATACTGAGCGCCCAGACGATGTCTCAAAAGGGCTGGAACCGCTCGAGATGATGGCCAAAGCCCTGCACTTTGCGAATGATGATGGCGGCGGAAAGGCTTTACCTCACATAGATTCGTTGGATGTCGTGATGCCGATGAGTTGGCGCTATTCTGACTTGGCTGGAGAGCTCTGCGCAGAACTCGGCATCTCCCCGAAGCGGGCTGTATTGGGGCCATCTGGCGGGCAAACGCCGCTCAAATATATCCACGCCGCTGCTAGAGATATTGCAGAAGGCCGTAGCGAAATCGCTGCGATCGTAGGGGGCGAAGCTCAATACACACTGGTGAGAGCCAAAAGACAGGGATCAATGCCGCCGTGGTCACCCTTTGCCAATGACGGCCCTAACTTCGCAGATACGCCTGGGGCCATCCATCCACTGTCCATGCAGTTAGGGCTTTATCTTCCTCTGAATATTTACCCGCTTTTTGAAGTTGCCACAGCCGTGCATTGGGGCCAGAGCCCTGAAGACGCCGATGCCGAAACAGCTATCATTCTTGAAAGGTCCTCAGCGATTGCTGCGACGAACCCTATTAGCTGGGGTCCTGTAAACATGTCTGGCCATGACATCCTGTCCGCTACGCCTAAGAACCGTATTGTCGCTTGGCCTTACACGAAAACCATGGTCGCTAGTATGAATGTGAACCAAAGTGCCGGACTCATCATAACGTCTTTAAAAAAGGCCCTAGAGATGGGCGTGCCCAAAGAGAAATGTGTCTTCATCACCCAAGGCGCAGGCGCGGATGAACCGCGTGATTTTCTAGCGCGAGATAATTATTATCGAAGTCCTGCTCAAGAAGCGGTTTTAAATTCACTGATAACGGATACTTCTACTACAGAAGCTGCCGAGCTCTATTCCTGCTTCCCTGTCGTCCCAAAAATGGCACGGCGTATTTTAGGCCGCGATATTCAAACTGCGACGACTGTGACCGGCGGTATGAGCTTCTTCGGCGCGCCGCTTAATAATTACATGACCCATGCAGTTTGCGCCATGGTCCGAAAAATTCGCGGCGGAGAGCCTACGGGGCTGCTTTATGGCCAAGGAGAATATGTCACCAAGCATTATGGACTACGCTTATCGCAAACAGCGCAAGGTGCGGCGCTTTTATTTGCGCATGACGATACTCAGGATATCGCCAACAAAGCCCGCGGACCCGTACCCGAAATTGTCCTTAGCGGCGATGGCCCTGCAAAAGTTGAGAGCTTTGCCGTGCTGTCAAACCGAGATGGCTCTCCCTCTCATGGCGTGGTTATGGCGCGGCTTGAAAATGGAGATCGAACTCTTGCCAAAATAGACGGCGCTGAGGAGAGCGCGATGGCTTGGCTCATGGACAAAACACGCTATCCGATAGGAGACAGAGGCCGCCTCGTAAAATCTGATAAAGGGCCCTCTTCTTGGCAACGGGCCTAACTGTACAAAAAACGATGACGCCTAGTGAATTGCATGTTAAGGGCCGCGCCATATGAGCACAACTTTAATATCCAACGCGCCTGACGCTGTATCCTCGGATACGGATACGGATACGCGTATTCGCTTGGTCGGCCTGGGACGCAAAGAGATAGCAAAGCACCTGACGGAGTTTGGGATTGAGCCGAAAAAAGTGCGGATGCGCACGAAGCAAATTTTTCATTGGATTTATAATTACGGCGTCACGGATTGGACGCAAATGACCAATATTGCCAAAGGCCTACGCGCTGACATGGAAGCCGCATTCTCGCTAGCCCGGCCCGAAATTATTGAACGTCAAATTAGTGTAGATGGTACACGCAAATACCTCATTCGAATGTCGCCGGGTATTGAGGTTGAAAGCGTCTTTATTCCAGATGTCTCAAAAACAGGAGCCCTCTGTGTCTCCTCACAAGTTGGTTGCACACTGACCTGTAAGTTCTGCCATACAGGCACACAAAAACTGGTGAGAAACCTAACGGCGCAAGAAATTGTATTGCAAGTTATCGCCGCGCGGGATGATCTAGGCGAATGGCCAACAACACAAGAACAGCGCAAACTCACCAATATCGTCTTTATGGGCATGGGCGAGCCGCTTTATAATACTGAGCAAGTCGGGGATAGTCTGGACATCATTTGCGACCCTGAGGGCCTCGGTATTGGCCGCCGCCGCATTACTGTCTCTACGTCAGGCATTGTCCCTGAGATTGGCCCTATGGGAGAGCGCACTTCCGCCATGCTTGCAATATCACTTCACGCCGCCAATGATGAGCTGCGCGAACAGATTATGCCGATTAACCGCAAATATCCGCTGAAAGATCTTATGCAGGCCTGCCGCGAATATCCGGGCGTTTCCAACTCCCGCCGTATCACATTTGAATATGTGATGCTTAAGGATATCAATGATCAACCTTGGCACGCCAAACAACTTATTAAACTACTCAGAGGTATTCCTGCGAAGGTCAATCTAATCCCGTTCAATCCTTGGCCGGGAAGTGAGTACGAATGTTCGGATTGGGAGACGATTGAAGCCTTTGCAGATATGGTCAACAGCGCCGGATATGCCTCACCTATTCGTACCCCGCGCGGGCGGGATATACTGGCCGCCTGTGGACAGCTAAAATCTGAATCTGAAAAAATGCGGGCCAGTAAGATACGTAGGTTAGAAAAAGCGGCAGAGCTTGAATAAATAACTTGAATTTCTTTAGGTAGTCGCACATTCAATCTATTAAGATGCTATGCCGTCTTTTCATTGGCCCTCAATACTGGACCCGCTTATGTCCCCTGCCCTAGACAGTCTTGCAAACGGATTTCCTTGGTTGGTGTTTTACTTACTCATCGTCACGATTATCTATCTGGCAGGCTTGTTCATTTACGTCAAACTGACGCCGCATAAAGAACTTGAACTGGTTCAAAACGGCAATATGGCCGCTGCAGTATCCTTTAGTGCTCTGGTGATCAGCTTAGCCCTGCCCCTTTCAGCTTGCCTCATCAATAAAATGAGCTTGGTTGATGTCGCTATGTGGGGCACGCTCAGCCTCTTTCTACAGCTCTTTCTTTTTCGCCTGACCGACGGTATTTTTAAAGGCATGCCGCAACGTATTATTAATGATGAAGTGCCGGCGGCGACTGTCTTAGCCGCATTCAAACTTGCAGGGTCCATCATTCTTGCCTTCGCCATTGCGGGCTAGACTTCATGTGGCGGAAAATTCCTGATTGGACCATATATTTGGTGATTATTATCGCCATTTATGCCAATGCTAATCGCGCGTCACAAAAAATAGACACGCTGCCCGCGCCCCCAGAATTAGGACCAATGTTGCCAAATGAAACGCCGCGCGATGAGCGCGTCGTTGTGAATGTCGAACGTGCAGGGTCAGGAATAGGAACAGCTTTTGCGATAGACAATACTGGCCGCTGGCTGACAGCGCGTCATGTCGTCGATAGTTGTGATCAAATCGGTATTGATATTGGTGGTCGTCAAGCCCTGCGTGTGGAAAGTTACGTATCTAAGGATTCAGACACTGCAATACTAACCAGCAATTGGAAGCGAAAACCTCTAGCCAATGATCTTTACAATGACAGACAAATTGGTGAGCGTGGCTTTTTCTTCGGCTTTCCACAAGGTCGCCCCGGCGAAGTCGTCGGCTCATTATTAGCCCGCAATCGTATGGTTATTCGTGGTCGTTACAAGTCAGAAGAAACTGTTTTAGCTTGGTCAGAGGTTGGCCGCACCAAAGGACTGGTTGGGTCTTTAGGAGGATTATCTGGCGCCCCTGTCATGGATAAAGATGGAGAAGTCATTGGTGTCGTCTCTGCAGAAAGTCCTCGCAGAGGCCGGATTTACACGGTCGCACCTGAAAACTTACAAGACTTAATAAAGGACGACGATAGTCATGCCGAAGCCTTATCGCTTAGAAGCTATGGTCTACAAGCGGATCGCTTGCGCCGAGAGCGCCGCATCGCTCAAGTCATTTGTATTGTTAGATAAATCAACTAACATTTAAATATGTGGAAGCGACCGGTCCTTTTTTTTACACTTTTTCTCGCGCTTGCCGCGCTCTTGACCGTAGTACTTGATCGTAATGTTCCTGCGCAACATTTACCTTGGCGTAAGCTCAACCCAGAAGCTCCATTGGGGTTTGCAACGAAAAGCCAATTTTTGCGCATGAGCCTTGCCCCCTCCAGGACCTGTATGGACATGGCGCGGGATGTTGAAAAATTTAACTCAATACCCGCTGATCCAAAGGAAACAAAATCAGTTTGCGGGTGGACAGTCGCTCGCGTCGTTTATGGGTCTGACACAGCCACTTTGAGGCCTGGCGAAGCGAATATGCAATGCCCCCTCGCGATTGGAACCTATATGTGGCTGCGAGAAATAGATATATTAGCACAAAAGCATCTAGGCTCCCAACTTCGTAAAATTCATCATGTCGGTACCTATAGCTGTCGCCGTCAAAATGGAAACTCATCTGGACGTTGGAGCGAGCACGCTTTCGCCAATGCTTGGGATATTACTGGATTTGAGCTGGTGGATGGCCGCGTCATTTCAGTTTTAAAAGACTGGAACGGCAGAGATAAAAAACGGCGTAAATTTTTAAGGGATAGTCGGGACCAAGCCTGCAAAATATTTCGCGTCACCCTCAGCCCGGATTATAACAAAGCTCATCATGACCACTTCCACGTTGATATGGGGCCAAGCATGGCGTGCCGCTAAACTTTTAACGAATGGTAACCTCTAAGCAAAGACTGCCCATTTCGGGATGAAAATATGATAGGCATAGCTATTACTCGCCGCAACCATTCCCAATAGGCTGGAAGGCCAATTTGCCGATAATCCATCCGTTATTTCTGTACCGGCATTTGAGTCCAGTATATAAGACGTTGGACCGCCAAAGCGAAAATCTGCGGTCGTGCCTGAGCCATAAGGCTGTACATAGCCCAGACCCGGCTGACGACTTTGAACATACCGCACAGCCGCTCCAATGCCATTGACGCCAACCGCGAAAGCATACCATCCTTGCGTAAGCGTAATCGGATTCGTCAGGTCAAAGGTTTTATGCCCTTCACTGTCAGCTGAGGCATTTCCAAAATCATGAATTAGAGCGCCTAAATCCCAGCCATTCCCATTTGCAATGCCTAACTGATAAACTCCGCAACGCATGACAGAACCGCTCTCGCTACTGGCGCTGTGCAAAGCCACACGTCCCCCCTCCAAAACAGCTTCACGGTCCACATAAACCGCCGTGAATAACATGCGGTTTGCAACGAGTGACAGATTACTGCGGCCAATGACCACGGAACCTGATGATGGCAGCCCATAAAAACTATTTGGCCCGCCGCAACTTTGTGTCGGCGCTGTCATGATATCAGGATTAAGTCCGTAAGGGACTTTGACGGCTCCGGTACCGCTATCTGCAACAAGAACGTCTCGAAAGTTTTGCCCATCTGTGCTGGTCTTCATATGAAGGTCGTGGTCACCTGTAAGACCTATTTCAGCCCGGCCCGAATAAGCGCTTTGAAACACAAGGCTGGCTACATCTGTGGCCGCTGTTTTATTTATTTTCAGTTGATGTCCCGCACCATCATTATCAAATAATGTCGTCTGAGATTTCACAGCGAGGCGGTTAATGTCATCGGCTGTTGTATTGATTCCAAACTTCGCGGCAGTCTCCGAACTGGGGCCATCGTAAAGTGTTTGCCAAGCCGTCCCGTCAAACACCACGAACGCGGCGACATCCTGAACATAGCTCCGACAGCCAATGTTTGGCGCAAACAAGTCCCATGCGCCATCTTGAAAAGCGGCAATATGCAGAGCTTTACCCGCAAACGCGCCTTGAGGGTTTACACCGACTATGTAGCAGTCGCCATTTTGAGGAGATTGAGGCGGCTCATTCGTCTGTGTTACAACAGAAAGCTGCACAATTGCGTCGAGCTGCCGAAGTGCTTCATTATGGGTGACATGTTTCTGAGCTTGAGCGGGAGCGAGATAAGGGAGTTTAAGATTTGGGCTGATAAAGTCCATGAGGTGTCCTGACGATGTGTATGATGTCTGAACTTAACCCCTCGCGGCGGTAGCAAGGATTTATCTTTTCTGACCCCTCACAAAACTGGGCATTTACGTCTTATTTTGTGAGGATTGACGCATTACATCCACTGTCGCGTGATCAATATGAAACTCTGATTTAAGCCGCGCCTTAATCGCTTGGCTTACAGTTTCAAGACTAGCGCTATCCTCCACAAAGGCTTCCAATGTCAGCATTGGACGCTCAGGCGTGATTGACCAAGCATGAATATGCTCCACTGAAATCAAGCCCTTAATCTGCGCGGGTAAATCCTCACGAATAGCGCGGCGATCAATATGAGCCGGAGAACCTTCCAGTAAAATATGAGCACTGTCTTTGACCAGAAACCACGCACTGCGCAAAATAATAATCGCGACCAGAATTGACAGAATAGGGTCAATGGTGGTCCAACCTGTTTTCAGAATAATAATTGCGGCAATAATCGCAGCAACTGATCCCAACAAATCGCCTAAAACATGTAAGACGGCTCCGCGTATATTTAAATTTTCTTGGTCCGCGCCCATTAAAATTTTGAAGACAACTAGATTAACAACTAGCCCCCCTATCGCAATCCAAAGCATGTGGCCTGCCAGAATGTCGCCGCCTACTTGAATACGCTGAAAAGCCTCCCACAAAATCCAAGCCGCAACCAAAAACAGCGTCAACCCGTTCACGAAGGCGATCAGAATAGAGAACCTGTCATAGCCAAATGTATGCTTCCAATTGGCCGGACGTTTGGCCATTGTAAAAGCGCCCCACGCCATAGCGAGCGCAGCGAAATCCGTCAGCATATGCCCGGCATCTGCTAAAAGCGCTAATGATCCTGAAATGAGGCCGCCCGCGACCTCAACTATCATAAAGAGGCCTGTTAAGAGCGCGGCAATCCCAACGCGAGTGCGGTTGTTTTCTCCGGCATGAGAATGGCCGTGACCGTGATGATGGTTATCTGAATGACCATGATGATGATGAGAACCCATATCGTAACAATAAGGGCAGTTTCTATAACGTGAAAGCGCAATCTTAAGCCGTTTCTAACTCTTTTTTGTTAAATCTTATGTTTAAGAAGAACAAAGGATAGTTTGGACGTGGGACAACCTCTCATCATTAAAGTTAAACGGGCCCATGAGTTGAGCGAGACAGATCGGACAGCTTGGGCGGCCCTGCGCGCATCTAATCCCCATAATTACAGTCCTTACTTTCATTTGGATTATACGGTTTTATTGTCAGAATTACGGGAAGATGTTTTCATCGCCTGTCTTTATGAAAATGATCTACCCGTGGCCTTTCTTTCGTTTCAAGGGGAGCGCTTTGCACGTCCCGTTGGTGCGCCGATGACTGACTATCACGGTCTCATTTGTAAGCCCGATGCAAACATTGATGTGGTTGAGATTTTACGAGGGGCCGGTATCGGGGCCTATCATTTTAGTGCCGCCGTAAACCCTCAAATGACATCGCATTTTCAGAGTGAAGATGAAGGTGTTATGATGAATATAGAGGCAGGTGCAAAACTCTGGCGGGAAGCTCGTGATGGAAGTTATCGCCGTCACCTGAAAAGCAATCGCCGCCGTATTCGTAAAGCTAGCGAAGATATAGGCGAACCAAGATGTGTTTGGCAGTCTCAAGACCCTGCGGTGTTTGACCAGCTTATCGAGTGGAAAAAACAGAAGTTTGTCGAAACCGGGAAATATGATGTGTTGTCAGCAGACTGGACGATGAAGCTATTACAGCGGCTTTGGGCTCGTAGAGACAGCGCCTTAAGATGTGAGCTTCAAGCGCTTTATTTTGGTGAACGTCTCGCAGCCATTGACCTTGGTCTTTCAGATGGGGAAATTTTTCATAGCTGGATTGTAGCCTATGACGGCGAGCTTCATAGCTACGCCCCCGGCATTCAATTGCTCGAGGGTTTAATCGACGCCTCAGAAAATTTAGGATATAAACGCATTGACCTTGGTGTTGGCACGGACGGCTATAAGCGCCACTACGCAACCGAACCTATCACAGTCGGTACAGGTTTTATTGCCGCTCAAGGCCCGGCGGCGGCCTTGTCAAATCTATATGGTAAGGCAGAAAGTTTCGGGCAAAAAGCTTTAAAGGATGCTCCAGGTAAAATCCGGCGCCGCTATACCCAAATAGCGGCTTGTGAAGACAGTATGTCAGGCCGCGCCAAAGCCATGCTGAGTGCCGTAAAATACAACTCTAAGCCTTAATTACTGTTGCGCAAAAGACGCGTTCAATAACATATGCAACAAATTGCTTATTATCTATTTGGCATAGCGGTCAATATGTGATTATTTCCCCACAATGATAGAGCGTAAAACGCCCTCTAAACATAATAACGCATCGGGGAGATGTTCATGAAAAACTTTAAGCTAATATCCGCTTGTCTGCTTGCCAGCTCAGCAATGACTATGCCTGAAATTGCCATCGCACAATCTAACACGTTTGAGGACGAAGTTATCGTAACGGCCACGCGCCGTGCCGAGAGCATTCAGGATATTCCTATTGCGGTGACAGCTATTCTTCCGGACGATTTGGAAAAGCAAGGTGTCGTCAATATACAAAACCTCGCAAGCGTTGCGCCAAGTTTCGCTTCATCAAACGCGCAGATTGCATCAGGTTCAGTTGTTTTGCGGATTCGCGGCGTGGGTACAACATCCAACAATATTGGCTTTGAGTCTGCTGTCGGTATTTTCGTTGACGGCGCTTATCAATCACGTCCGGGCGTTGCGCTTGGCGAATTTGTTGATGTCGAGCGTGTCGAGGTTCTTCGTGGACCTCAAGGGACACTGTTCGGACGCAACACATCAGCGGGTGCATTAAATATCACAAATGTAAGGCCTGATCTCGATGAAGCTGGTGGATTTATCAACGCAACTTACGGCAATTATAATCATAAAAACCTTCAAGGTGCAGTGAACATCCCATTAGCTGAAGGCAAAGTTGCTGCACGCCTGACAGGGGCCTGGCGTGAGCGCGATGGATATGTCGATGTTATCAACGCGAATGGAACCAAAATCGGGGAATCAAACTCAGTCGACCAATATTATCTTCGCGGCCAAATTGGCTTTGAAGGGGAAGAAAACTGGAAAGGACGCGTCATCATTGACCACTCTAATAGCGACTCGGTATGTTGTTCGGCACTTGAAGTCTTAAGATCACCCGTAGAATCACTAGGTATCTTTGCGTCAGTCGGGCTCGGCGCGCGCGGCGGCATGGCCGCGCCGAATGTTGCAACCAGCGCGACAGATTTTGACGGCGCACAAGCCGCTGTGGATGATCGTATCGCGACATCTGTCCAAGTTCCTAACCCCTCAAGCAAGCAAACTGGCATTACAGCTGAGCTCGAATATGCGATTAATGATGACATTGATGCCATCTATATTGGGTCTTATCGTGAGTATGACGCAACAGAAATGTATGACTCAGCCTTCTCTGGCTTAGACCTCTTTAATGTTGGCCCAGCAGATAGCAGCTTGCCTCCCGGCGGTACAGAGATTGATACTATGACCCACGAGCTACGGTTCCAGGGGGATGCTATGGATGGTAGACTTAGCTGGTTAGTTGGTGGATTCTATGCCGATGAACAAATCAATCAAGCTGTAAACTTCGGTTTAGGTACAAATTATAGCGCCTTCACAGATGCACTCCTCTTGGCGGGGACAGGCGGAACTTTCCCGAGTGCGGGTATCCTTGGACTTGGCGGCACGTTACCTTTTGCATCGGGTGGACAAAACCCTGCGGAGGCCAGAACGCAAAACTTATACACGCAAGATAGTACAAGCTGGTCACTCTTTACACATAACGTATTTGATATCACAGATAAGTTAGACCTGACCATCGGCCTCCGCTATTCAGATGAGTCAAAAGACGGTAGCTTTTCTCAGCCACAAGCAAATTATGCTTCTTGTACGGCCCAATTGGCAGGCTTTAACGGTGCCACGGGTGGATACGGACCTTTGCCAGCCACTTTGACAGGTAACCTTACTGTTCTTGGCTGTTTTCCATTCCTCGCGCCTGCTGATCATCCGCTTGCATTTGCAACACCTTTGCCTTTACCGCGCACTTTTGACGACACATTCAAAGATGATGAGCTGATTTATACAGGGAAGCTTGGATACGAAATAAATTCCGACATCTCGACTTACGCTGGCTTTACCCATGGCTATAAATCAGGTGGATTTAACCTAGACTCGACCGCTGCGATTGGCGGGGCTGACCCACGTTTCGCCTCAGAAGAAGTTGATGCTTATGAAGTCGGCATGAAGTCTAAATTGCTAGACGGCATGGTGACTTTGAATGTTGCGGCCTTCCTTGAAAAGTTCACGAATTTTCAGGTTCTAGAATTCACGGGTGCGCGTTTTGAGACCTTCAACGTTCCCAAAGCTCAAACAAAAGGTATCGAAATTGAATCAGTCGTACGTCCTACGGATAACATTACCCTCAATGGCGGCCTGACCCTGCTAAATGCGGAATATCCAAATGACTGCGCAGGTAATCAAACAGCGGCTAATGTAACAGCTCTTTGCGGCAATACGCTGACAAATGCACCAAAAACAGTGGGTATCATTGGCGCGACTTATGATGGCGATTTTGGAAATGACTATACCTTCTTCCTGAATGGCTCACTTCGTTATGAAGGAGATCGCCGGACATCAACACAAGCCTTCAGCCCGACGACTGGAGACCCCGTTCCCTTTGATGTTCAAGAGGCCAATACGAAGATCAACCTTCGTGCTGGTATTGGCAATGATGAGCATGGTTGGGGCCTTGAAGCTTGGGCAACAAACATCACGAACGAAATAACACGCGGCGTAACGTTTAATACGACCTTGCGCTCGGGCTCTCGCTCTGCCTTCATTCAAGACCCGCGTTTCTACGGTGTTACAGCCCGTAAGAACTTCTAAGATAAGAATAAAATAAATATATAAAGGCGCGAATTTCAACCCGCGCCTTTTTTTATGCCGCTGAGTCTACAATCCATAAAAATTGAATGGACTCTAAATCTGCTCGGCACGTATAAAGACTTGAAGATAATAATAAATAAAGGTGAGGACATGGTTAGAATTGATCTAAAAGAGAAAGATAGCGCTACAGGAGCCGATCTGGACGCCATCTTAGCCAAGCAGCGGGAGGCTTTTAATGCACGGCCCAACTCGCCTTGGAGTGAACGCAAAACTAACTTACAAAAACTGGGCAAAGCCATTGAAGACCACGCCGAAGAGTTTCAAAAAGCCATTTCCGAAGACTTCGGGAACCGCGCTTATGAGGAAACGACTATTGCTGAGCTTATGGTTATCAAAGGCGGTATCAGCCATGCCATAAAACATACCAAACATTGGATGCGCGCCCGGCGCGCCCCGACTGCGATTCAATATAAACCTGCAAGTAACCGTATTATGCCGCAGCCTTTAGGCGTTATCGGGATTATCAGCCCCTGGAATTATCCGTTGCAGCTCGCGATTATGCCGCTTGTCGGGGCGTTAGGTGCCGGTAACCGCGCAATGATAAAGCCCAGTGAATATACGCCGCGTCTCTCTGATTTATTGAAACGAGTTTTGGCCAGTATCTTTGATGAAACCGAAGTCTATGTTGCAACTGGCGGGGTAAAAGTGGCGTCTGCCTTTTCAGCCCTGCCCTTTGATCATCTATTATTTACAGGCTCCACATCTGTTGGAAAAATCGTTGCGGCGGCCGCCGCGAAAAACCTAACGCCTTGCACATTGGAACTCGGCGGAAAATCTCCGACAATCATTGACGAGTCCACAAATATGGCCCTCGCCGTGCCGCGCATCGTAAATGGTAAAACACTTAATGCAGGCCAAACCTGCGTCGCGCCTGATTACGTCCTGATGCCTGCGGCTAAAATTGATAATTTTTCTGAGGCTTTGATCAGTAAGGCTGAAGAGTTTTATCCAACTTTCGCAGGCAATGATGACTACACGTCAATCATCGCCGATAGTCATTACGCGCGCCTTCAAGACCTTCTCGAAGATGCAGAAAACAAAGGTGCGCGCATTCGCGTTGCTGGAGATGATGACAAGCAACAACTCGCAAAGGAGCGCCGCGTACCGCTTACGGTTGTTACCAATACGTCTCCTGATATGAAAATTATGCAGGAAGAAATTTTTGGCCCCCTATTGCCGGTTGTCGCCTCTGAAACATTAGATGACGCTATGTCATATGTGCAAAGTAAAGACCGCCCCCTCGCCCTTTATTGGTTTGGCGAGGATAAGAAAAAACGCGAGCGCGTGCTGAATGAAACTATCTCCGGCGGAGTCTCCATAAATGAGACGGCATGGCATGTGGTGCAGGAAGACATTCCTTTTGGCGGTGTCGGGCCTTCCGGCATGGGCGCTTATCATGGCGAACATGGCTTTAACACATTCTCTCATATGAAAGGCGTTTATCTGCAAAGCCGTTTTAGCCAAGGAAAAGCACTCTTTCCGCCTTACACGGAAAAGACGCATAAGATGCTCGATATGATGAAGAAAATTCTATAGTCATGGAGAGCTTTGATTATATCATCGTTGGGGCCGGGTCGGCGGGCTGTGTTCTCGCAAACCGTTTAACCGAAGATCCAAATGTGTCTGTCTGTCTTCTTGAGGCGGGCGGCACGCACAAGCATTGGAGTGTTTTCACACCTGGTATTGCCATCTGGAATATGGTGCTCGGCAAGCGCAATTGGCGCTTTGAGACGGAGCCGCAAGAGGGCCTCAACGGACGCAAAGGCTATCAACCTCGCGGCAAAGTTCTGGGCGGTTCGTCTAGCATAAACGCGATGATTTACATTCGCGGACACAAAGCCGATTATGATGAGTGGGAGAGCCTAGGCAATAAGGGTTGGTCCTTTAAAGACGTCCTCCCCTATTTTAAAAAGAGCGAACACCGCGAAGCCGGCGCAGATGAATTTCATGGCCAGGGCGGCCCGCTTAATGTTGCCCCCTTAGGCAGTCCAGGCGCGGTCAATGAGGCCTTTTTCGAAGCTGGGCGTCAGACCCAAATGCCGTTTACGGATGACTTTAATGGCGAGCAGCAAGAAGGCCTCGGCATGTATGAGGTCACGCACAAAAACGGCGAGCGCTGGAACACCGCACGCGCTTTTCTGGACGATCATATGGGCCGTCCTAACCTGTCGGTTATCACCCACGCCTTCACCCAAAAAGTTATCGTCGAGAATGGACGCGCGACAGGAGTCGAGGTTAAGGTCAAAGGCAAACCGCGCACCTTAACTGCAAAGCGCGAAGTCATTTTAGCAGGAGGCGCATTTGGGTCGCCGCAATTACTTCTGCTCTCAGGCATCGGACCTAAAGATAAGCTCGACCCGCATGGTATTGAGCAAGTCCATAATCTGCCCGGCGTGGGTGAAAACTTGCAAGACCATATTGATTATGTGATTTCCTACCAGTCGCACTTGAACGATAATTTTGGATTTTCGATTAAGGGCACATTCCATACCCTGAGTGAAATTTTTCGTTATAGAAAAGAACGCAAAGGTATGTTCTCCTCCAATCTCGCCGAAAGCGGAGGGTTTCTCTATACAGACCGCTCAGAACCTTCCCCTGACGTGTCACTCGTCCTTGTCCGCGCTATGGTAGATGATCATGGGCGTAAGCTACATTGGGGCCATGGCTACAGCTGTCACGTCTGTGTTCTGCGTCCCAAAAGCCGCGGCGGGTTGTGGCTCAAGTCCGCAGACCCCGAGGCGCCGCCCGCTATTGATCCGGCTTTCCTAAGGGATGAGCGCGATATGAATACGCTCGTTCGCGGAGCAAAAATGATGACGCAAATTATGGAAGCCCCAGCTTTTGACGCCATCAAGGGCAAACCAAAATATGTTGCGGGCACGACAGATACCGAAGAGCTGAAAGCTGACATTCGCGCCCGTGCTGATACGCAATACCATCCTGTCGGAACCTGTAAAATGGGCCACGATGATATGGCTGTTGTCGATGATCGACTGTGCGTTCACGGACTGGACGGCCTTCGCGTTATTGACGCCTCTATCATGCCCAATGTCGTATCGGGTAATACCAATGCTCCGACCATCATGATTGCGGAAAAAGGCGCGGATATGATTAAGGAAGATGCCCTCGCCCTTCTCGCACAAGCGGCTGAATGACACTTGCAGGGGAGCCTCACGCTCCCTAACTAAGCCTCATGACCTACCCGCAAGATATACAAGACATGATTGATGACTTTGCCTTTCTGAGTGATTGGGAAGAACGCTACATGCATGTCATTGATTTGGGCAAAAGCCTGCCACCGCTCGACGAGGCTGAAAAAAATGAGGCCACAAAAGTCAAGGGCTGCGTGAGTCAAGTCTGGCTTGTGAGCGACAGAACGGATGATGATGACCCCATCCTGACGTTTCGCGGGGATAGTGATGCTCATATCGTCAAAGGGCTCGTCGCAGTCGCCCTACAGATCTTCTCAAACCGTAAAGCCTCAAAAATACAAGAGCTTGACTCTACGGCGATATTAAAAGAACTCGATCTGCAGGAACACTTATCTCCTCAACGCTCCAACGGGCTTAATGCTATGATAGGACGCATTAAGGCCGAAGCCGCGGCGGCTTAGTCAAAGACTGCGCTCATTTCCTCGGCCAGCGGGCCTTCTTTTAATTCGCGTAACTCTGTATAGAGCGCGGTTGTGAAAGACGCGTAAAGTGCCAGTGCCAAATAGATGGATAGGCTCATTAATAGCCCCATGAAGAATGCGCCAATCGTAAATGCCGATGAAATTTCAGTTCCTGTAAATCCTGAATAGGCCGTCAATGAGATCAGGGCTACTGCAAAGGCAAAAACTAAAGTCATAATAAGTCCCATGACAATCGTTGCGAGCCACACCCACCATTTATACCCTCGCGTCAACTCCCAAGAGCGGCCAAAGCTCCCAAAAAGCGGCGTGTCTTCATGCAAATAAGCCGGGCCAATTACAGTCCAACCGACTGAAATAATCACGCCAGGGACAATTAAGAATATCATCCCGATGTAGCTAGAAATAAAATAAAGAACTACAATAAATAAAACAGGAATCGTCAATTTCATTGACCTTAGTGTAACATGACGAAATTCTGCAGGCCTGTTTGTAAAGTGAGCAAAGGCATAATGATCTGTAAAAACACAGATAAACATAAAAAATAAAAAGCCGAAAATGGAAGAAAGTCCCGTCACAATCCAATAAATGGGGCTTTGAAGTAACGCATTAGGATCCGTTGAATCTAGAAAATAAACTGGGGCACTCAAAACAGAACTGACAACCAAGCTCAACAAAATGACAAGCATAATAGGTTTTATATTCTTGAACAGGCCGCTAAATGATCGATTCATAACCCTCCCAAATTGAAAAGGCGGTTTAGGCTTTTGCCAATCATAAATCTCTGGTGTATTAGGTGTTAGGTTTACCATTCCGAAGCCTCTCCATATCCCGCTATGCGCCCGCTCACCTCATTACCGTTTCTCTGCAAAATATAAAGCCGATCATATTCGGTAGCTTCGACAATCGGTGTCCCCTCTGGACCGCCTAACAATGCCGAGAGTTGCGGTGTTGTATTAGAATGACCGACAATGAGAAAATGCCCCCTTTGCGCCAAAAGCTCTTTGGCGAAACCGTCCAAATCACGCGGGTCATAGATGCTGACATTCAAGGTTTTGGACGTAGCCACAGGGGCGGCAGTATCTCGCGTACGAATATAATCACTTGAGTAAATCCCCGTTAGGCTAACGTCCGATAATCTTTGGGCCAAATCTTCCGCACGTTGTTGCCCTTGCTGCGTCAAAGAGGGGTCAGACTTCTCTGTCGTTTTTTCCGCGTGGCGTACCAGATAATAGGTTGCATCTGACTCAGGTGACTTTGCTGCACATCCCGCAATAAGAATTGCTGTCAGTCCAAACAGAATGACTCGTCTGATCATTTACGATAAGCCTTGGTAATAAGCACAGGCCGCGTTAGATATTGTCCTCTGACAACCTCTTCTTCTGTTGGGGCATCAGCCTTGCCGGCCTGTATCGCTTTAACGACATCCATACCTCTGACGACCTTGCCGAAGGTGGCATATCCGGCGCCATCAGGGTTACGCTCACCGCCCTCATCCAGAAAATTATTATCTCCGATATTGATAAAGAAAAATGCCGCACTTCCGGTACCGGGCTCATCCCGCGCAATTGATACCATGCCGCTATCATTACGCAGACCTGTTTCAGAGGTAAGCTCATGAGCAATAAATGCGCCTTTAGGCTCGATATCCAAGCGGCCCCCTTGTATTAGGGACATGCCCATATTGCGCGGGTCATTATCTGCTCTCACGACACGGTAAAATCCTTCACCGTTATAATATCCCCGGTCCACATAATTTAAAAAATCACCCGCAGATACTGGGGCTTTTTCAGGATAGGTTTCAATTTCGATAACGCCCATTTCCGTTTCAAGAATAACATTAGGCGATGTATCAACCTTAGGGCCACAGGCGCTTACGGCCAAGCAAGCTGCGCCTAACAACAGATATCTCATTTGCTATCATCTTTTTTGTCATCATCTTTTTTGTCATCATCTTTATGGTCAAGTTTTTTTGCCCGATTTTTAAAGAGCAGATCAAAACCAAGTACGCCAAGTATGGCTGTCAAAACAGCAAAGGGCGGATGACGCAATGTTAGTAAAACAAAGAAGCCTAGGGCCAGACCTAGAATGATAGCATAAGGATGTAATCTCATGCCTCTAATTCAACGTCCCAGTACAAATAGTCAAGCCAACTCTCGTGCAAATGATTAGGCGGGAAACGACGACCTTGCGCTTGTAGTTGGTGCATGGTCGGCTGAAAGGGCGTAACCTGTGGTACCATTCCCGCTTCTTTAGGCATGCGGCCACCTTTTCTAAGATTGCATTTAGAACAAGCCGCAACAATATTTTTCCACGTCGTTTTACCACCCAGACGGCGCGGAATAAGATGATCAAATGTAAGCTCATCCGGGCTGTGGCAATAAACGCACTCAAACCCATCGCGTAGAAAAAGGTTAAACCGCGTAAAGGCCGGAGATCGGTTTTGCGCAACATAGTCTTTGAGCGCTACAACGGAAGGAATTTCCATTTCGAAATTGGCGGAACGTACGATTTGTGTATATCGATCCACGACATTCACCCGGTCAAGAAAAACAGCTTTTACAGCATCCTGCCAAGACCAGAGCGATAGCGGAAAATAAGAGAGTGGTTGGTAATCGGCATTAAGGATCAGGCAAGGGTAGTTCCCTTGGGCCACAGGAATAGCGTCGCGAATAGATGTATCAATTGAGGTGTCAAGATAACTCATAGAGCCACCAGACTCACGTGATTTAAAATGTATTGCACTGTAAAACTGAAAACCGGTCTCCTGATGTATTACGAATCACAGCTAACCTTATTAACGGGTCTGTGACAAGCCCATTACAAGGCGATTACCTGTAAGATTTTTTACATAGACTCTGCAGCTACGTCTCGTAATTTTAACACTTAGCCGTCATGTTAGTCTCATGCGATTCGTTTTAAGTCTCGGAATATTTACGCTGCTGAGTTCGACCAGCTGGGCCGCACCATGGGATATTGTACCCTTAGCGAGCGATGACAATATTCGCGCTGTTTCGGCTGTAAGCGTTCAAAAACAACGCGGCGGATCCTCAAAGAATCTCAACACTCTGTCCGAACTGGATCTAAGCCAAAGCACGCATGGTCTTGGAAAAGTATCAGCCATAACCATCAGTCCTGACGGAACACTATACACGGCCGACAAGAATAGCGGCCGCATCTGGAGTTTAGCAGATCGTAGGCAAGATGGAAAAATTGACCTGCGCCGCCCCCTACGCTTTACGTTTCAAAGTCCCACAGGGCTGGCTGCTATAGGAGACACGCTTTATGTAGCTGATACTTACGCGGTCTGGGCTATAAAGCCTGGTCAAATCCCTCAAGAGCTTGCAAGCTTGCGCTCCGCAAACTCATCAGGAAAGCCGCATATTTTGTTGGCCGGATATAATGAAAATCACTTACTCTTGGGATTATCCACAAAGACCGACAGTTTTCGCATCCTTCAATTAGACATAAACACGGGTCAAGCGACTCTCATTGGTGAAGATCAACTGGGGCGGCTGACAAGCCTTTCCAGGCGGTCAAACGCAGATATTTGGGTCGGCGCTGAGAACACACTCGGGCCGCTAGGCACAACGCCCGCAAAGTTTTATGCCGGACAATCTATTTCATCTATGATTTTGCCAGGCCAGTTTACGGTACCTGAAGATTGGCCCCGCCGCTTGGACGGACATATTATTGCCGCGCAGACGGGCCCTGCTGCCATGCATCTTATTGCTATCCCGACAGAATTTGGACAGATTAGCGGCCAACCTCGCGTGCTGCTCGACGGTTTCATGACACGCTCGAACCGTAGCGCTTGGGGCTCACCCGGTCCGATGGTTATGGATAAGCGCGGCTTATTTTTCGCTGATCCTGATAATGGTACACTATGGCGCCTCTCGCCAAAACCAAAAGCACAAGCCAAAATTACGATTGTGGACACAGCTGATCTGCCGCCAGCTCCCAACAAAGAACCACGACTTACGCAAGATGATAAGCGCTTTGGTATAGAGTCCACAATCAAAGGCACACAAATTGATACGGACAGCACTATCATTGCCCCCTCCAGTATCCAATACGGGTCGAAGCTCATCAAAGATTATGATGAAAAAAAAGCGCTGGAGGACGCCGCAAAGGAGGATGAGACGCTTCAGAAGAAACGACGCATGTCTCGAAAGCGAAAACAACCAAATGAGTGACGCCTGCTTAAAAAGCTTAGCCAATTACCGCTCCTTGGTGTAACACGTCTGAAATTATATAATATTCAACAACCATTCCTTTAATGTTGGAGACGAATGTGAAGAAGAACTTTGTAGAGGCACCCTCATGGGACTCTCTTGAAGCCAATTGGCTCGAAAATTATGAAGAGGCTAATTACGATGACTCTCTCTCATCATCTGTTCTGACGCGCACCCATTCAATTGTTGAAAAAGATAATCGCTTAAACGCACATTACGGAACTGTATTGGAATTGGGCGTCGGAACCATGGCCCATTTTCCGCATGTCACCCATAGCTTTGATAAATATATTGCCTCAGATCATGACCCCAAAGTTGTAGAGTTTCTAAATAGCAAAACGTGGCCACATGGCGTCGAGATTTTAAAGCTTAAAGGCAGCACATTACCCTTTGAAGATGATAGTATAGACAGGGTTATCGCCACCCATGTTTTAGAGCATATACCACACCCCGTTGACGCACTAACGGAATGGACTCGTGTCCTAAAGCCTGGCGGTGTCTTATCTCTCATTCTTCCTTGTGACCCAGGTTGGGCATGGCGTTTTGGGCGATACTTTGGCCCGCGCTCAAGCGGCAAGAAAGCAGGTCTGCCTTATGATTATTACATGGCGTGTGAGCATATAAATTCAATTTTTAACCTCAGAGAACTTGTTAAATTCCATTACCCTGATCGCAAAGATTGGTATTGGCCTCTAAAAGTCCCTGTGCCTGATATTAATTTGATCTATGCCGTGAATTGCTATGTTTAATTTTGGATATGCACTTGTCCTAGCAGCGGTTCTGTTAAATGTTCTGGGACAGATTGGCTTCAAGCATATTGCAACGCAAATCAAAGGACGGAACTTGGCAGAACTCATTAATCTGCCATTGATTACTACAACTATTTTCGTAGGCCTAGCTTATGGCTTGGCGATGATATTATGGGTCATTGCTTTAACAAAAGTGCCCCTGTCTAAATCATATTCTATTTTTGCACTCAGCTTTCTGCTTGTTCCTCTAGCAGGTGTTTTAATTTACGGCGAGGATACTAATATATGGGGCGTCGTGATTTCTTTTGGACTTATCGTCTTAGCCCTCTTCATACTCAATACACTAAAGTAAATTTTTTTCACTGATCTGAGTTTTCAAAAAAAAAGTGGTAGTGGGAGTGAGACTTGAACTCACGACCTCAGGATTATGAGTCCTGCGCTCTAACCAGCTGAGCTACCCCACCACGTCATTAGAAGGTGCGCCGTTTAGGCGAAATCACGCCCTCTGACAAGTCAATTTATGCGGTATGAAATTGAAAAGGCTCCTAACTCAGAAACATAAAGAGGGGATCTTCCAGAGCATGCCTCATATCCTGCATCATTTTTGCCGCATCATAGCCATCAATAACGCGGTGATCACATGAGACTGAGAAATTCATCACAAGGCGTTCCGTTATCTCACCTGCTTCTAACACAAGCTTTGAGCGAATTTTATTTGGGCCAAAAATAGCGACTTCAGGACGATTGATAACGGGCGTTGTAACAAGCCCTCCGAGAGGCCCAAGCGAAGTTAATGTTGTCGTCGCACCTGTGAGGTCGTCTGTGGTGAGTTTATTCGTCCGCGCGCCTTCGGCCAATCGCGCAATCTCTTCGGCCATCTGCCAAATCGACAGTGTGTGCGCTTTCTTAAGCACGGGCACAATGAGGCCCGCATCAGTTTGCGCGGCAATACCTAAATTCAAATCTGAAAATTGAGAGACATATCCTTGCTCGTCCATATAGCGCGCATTAAACTGTGGCCAATCTTCCAAGGCCTTCGCTAAGGCCCTTATGATAAAGGGCAGCACGGTTAACTTGGGTTTGTCTTCGCTCTTTTTCTCATTGGCCCGCTTTCGCAGAGCTTCCAATTCCGTGACATCGATTTCTTCAACATAAGTGAAATGCGGAATATGGCGTTTCGCCTCTTGCATTCGCTGCGCAATAACACGGCGTAGCCCGATAACTTTAATGCGGGTCTCGCCGTCTTGCTGAGCAAAGCTTTTTTCGAGCAAGGCTAAATCCGCGTGGGTAATTTCGCCATCTTTGCCCGAAGCTTTAGCTAATGATAAATCCAAACCCTTTTCTTTTGCGGCCTTGCGCACAGCGGGCGCCGCTAGAAATTTACCCCCAGAAGGTCTGGTTACAGCGGGTTTGGGTTTAGACGGCACAATGGCTTTGGCTAAGGGCGTAATATCCGAAGACGCGGTCTCTTCTATGTCATCATTAACATTGCCTTCGCCGTCCACGTTAAATACGACTAAGTCAGCCCCGACAGCGAGCGTGTCGCCTTCTGCGCAAGCGACTTTTATAACCTTGCCTGCAACAGGTGAGGTCAGTTCTATTGTCGCTTTATCCGTCATCGCGTCGGCAACAGGCGCATCTTCTTCGACCTTATCTCCGACGGCGATATGCCACGCCGTAATTTCAGCTTCGACAACTCCTTCGCCAATATCAGGGAGTTTAAAGGCATAAGTTGATTGTGTATTGACAGTTGAGGCCGCAGCTTTTTTGGGACTTGGCTCTTCTGCCTTTTCATCTTCCGCGGGCGGAGCGTCACCTTCTGTTTTAAACACAACAAGATCGGCGCCAACGGCGAGCATATCACCCTCTTCGCAAGCCACCATTTTAATCACGCCTGCAACAGGGGCCGTGAGCTCTATTGTTGCCTTGTCGGTCATCGCGTCTGCGATAGGCGCGTCTTCCTCTACCGTGTCACCAAGGGCGACATGCCAAGCTGTGATTTCAGCCTCTACGACACCTTCCCCGATGTCAGGCAATTTGTATCTATATTCGCCCATTAACTGTTGCCCATGACTTTTCGAATGCCATTCATAACGCGTTTTGGGCCTGGAAAATAGGCCCATTCTTGGGCATGCGGATAGGGCGTATCCCAGCCCGTCACGCGGACAATGGGCGCTTCGAGCGAGAAGAAACACGCTTCGGCGACTTGGGCAGATAATTCTGCACCAAACCCTGATGTGCGTGTAGCTTCGTGGAGAATGAGGCATCGCCCTGTCTTTTTAACAGAGCTAGAAATCGCTTCGATATCAAGCGGAAGCAATGAGCGAAGGTCAAGAATATCAGCATTCACGCCGGCTTCTTTAGCTGCGGCCTCAGCCACCCAAACCATTGTGCCATAGGCCAATATCGTTAAATCAGGCCCATCATTGATTTTGCGCACAGACTCAAACGGGACAGTGTAATGGCCCTCAGGAACCTCGCCTAACTCATGCTTAGCCCAACTCACAGACGGGATGTGAGGGTCTCCGTAAAAGGGCCCGTTATAGAGGCGCTTGGGCTCTAAGAATAAGACAGGGTCATTATCTTCAATGGCCGTAATTAACATGCCTTTTGCATCATAAGGGTTTGACGGAATAACCGTTTTCAACCCTGCAATATGGGTGAACAAAGCCTCTGGGCTTTGGCTATGCGTTGTGCCGCCATAAATTCCTCCACCCACAGGGGTACGGATAGTGAGCGGGGCAGAAAACTCGCCGTTAGAACGATAGCGTAGACGCGCCGCTTCAGACGCAATTTGATCATATCCCGGATAGATGTAGTCGGCGAACTGAATTTCTGCGACAGGGCGCAGCCCATTGGCCGCCATACCGATCGCAATGCCAACAATGCCGCCTTCGGAAATCGGCGTATCAAAACAGCGGTGTAAACCGTGTTTTTCCTGCAATCCTGCCGTGGCGCGAAAAACGCCGCCAAAATAACCGACATCCTCACCAAAAACGAGGACACTGGAGTCCTGAGTCATCTTCACATCAAGTGCATCACGGATGGCTTCAATCATATTCATTCTAGCCATGACTAAAGCTCTTCCTTGAAGGCTTCGATTTGCGCCTGCAAATGACCGGGAAGCTCTTCATAGACCTGCTCAAACATGGTAAAATCATTGACATTGGTCGCGCTGGAAAGTGTTCCCATTTTTTCCGCCTCTTTATAAATTTGACGGATTTCAACTTTGCATTCTTCTTCTTGGGCTGCGTGGCGCTCTTCATCCCATTCATTACTTTGAATTAGATGAGTCTTTAAGCGATTAATCGGGTCGCCAAAGGGCCAGACTTCTGGTTCATTTTCTGGACGATATTTGGTCGGATCATCCGAGGTGGAATGCCCTTCTTTGCGGTAAGTGAAGTGTTCAATCAGCGTTGCGCCGCCGCCTTTACGCGCCCGCTCAGCCGCCCACTCTGTCGCGGCATAGACAGCTAAAAAGTCATTCCCATCGACACGAAGTGTTGCCAAGCCAAAGCCGCTGCCACGCGCTGCGAAAGTCTCGCCTTCGCCAGCAGCAATACCTTGGAAGGATGAAATCGCCCATTGGTTATTGACTACATTCAAAATGACTGGCGCACGATATGTCGAGGCGAAGTTCAAGGCATAATGAAAATCACCTTCAGCTGTCGCGCCCTCACCCGTAAAGGCGCTGGCAATCCCGTCACTATCTTTATAGGCCTCGGCCATGCCCCAGCCAACAGCCTGAATCATCTGTGTCCCTAAATTGCCGGACACAGAAAAGAAACCAAAGTCGCGGAAAGAATAAAGCACAGGAATTGACTTGCCTTGCAAACGGTCCCCCGCATTAGACAAACATTGGCACATCATCTCTTTTATCGGCGCACCGCGATTGATCAAAATGCCCTGCTGACGATAAGTCGGAAAGGTCATGTCGTCTTTACGCAAGGCCATAGCATGAGCCACTGAGACAGCTTCTTCGCCGCGTGATTTCATATAGAAGCTCATCTTACCCTGACGCTGCATATTAAACATACGATCATCCATCGCGCGGGTCAGCATCATATCACGCAAACCTTTGCGCTTTTGATCTGCCGTAAGGCTCGGGGCCCAGTCCCCCACAGCATCCCCATTAAACCTCAAGACCCTAATCAAGCTTGTTGCGTGTTCCACCGTTTCATGATCATCACAAAGCGGATCAGGGCGCGGCGGGGAATGATTAGCTGGCACTGAGATATGCGAATAATCAGGCGTATCACCTGGCCGAAAAGGCGGCTCTGGTACGTAAAGACGAGATTGATTTGACTTTTTTGTCATCTGAGCATCCATTTTCACGATAATATGATAGTCTTTTCCAGATATATGACGAATCCTACAATATTATGTATTGAATTTCTCTTAAATGCACAATAATTTGCCTCCATGAACTTATCAGGAGGCGAAACATGCCTGAACAAATTGACGGCATTGATGCCAAAATTTTACACCTTATTCAAAGTAATGCTGGCCTCTCGGTCGCAGATATTGCGGATAAAGTTGGCCTGTCCTCCTCGCCCTGTTGGCGCCGCATTAAACGCATGGAAGAAATAGGGATTATTAAACAGCGCGTCACGATTTTAGATCGTACAAAGCTAGGACTTGATTTCGAAGTTTTCGTCGCCGTAAAACTAGCTCTGCCCAATCGCACTAATATGGAAAAATTTGAAAAAGCTGTCGCGCGTATGCCGGAAGTTGTTCAATGTGCTTCGGTGACAGGCGCCGTCGATTTTATGTTGCGCGTCGTCACCAAGAATATGCACACTTATGAGGACTTCCTGCGCGAAGTCTTGCTCTCAATTGATCTAATTTCAGACGTGCAGTCTCGAATTGTGCTGCGCCAAACCAAAGAGAGTTACTCCATCCCGCTCAACTTGATTAGTAATGCGGTGCCTCGCCTATAAGGCGAGCTCAAAAGTTAAACTGCGCCGTCGATGAAAATATCTTCAATGCTCAATTCAAAGAGGCGAGAAATTTTGAAGGCAAGAGGTAATGAGGGATCATAACGTCCTGTTTCAATGGCGTTGACGCTTTGACGGGAGATATCAAGTTGATCGCCGAGCGCAGCTTGTGACCACCCCTTTTCAGCACGTAGAGATTTAAGGTTATTTTCCATTTTACACACACCGTTTATATTTAAACGCGCTAAAAAGCCCGAATATTAAAAAGAAGAGTGGGAACGCAAAAAAGATAGGCAGACGTGGCAAGCTATCATTATAAAGCTCAACAAGTCCCCATCCTCCGCTAAGAGCTAAAAGAACAAAAAGCCCAACCATCATAGCTTGTGTCAATTCATGACGGGCGACCTCATCTGTCTCCTTTAAAAAACGCCACATTGAAGCCGTCATCAAAGCAATAAACACTCCCGGTATAAGGGCTAGAAGAATACCTTCGACAGAACCGTCAGCGACCTTATCATGTAAAAAACTTACGCCGAACACACTTGCTACATATGCTAACGACGTCCCTATGATTGAGGACATATAGCGTTTTTGGGCAATTTTAGGTTTCATGGTTATTTCTTTCCATATGTAGAAAAAGATTCGTTAAGAGCGCCGTAAAAAGCTGCAGGCTGGTCATCCATTATGAAGTGATAACTGTTATCGATTCGGGTGAAGGTAACCTCACTAAGCGGCGCGTATTGCTCCTCATAAAGTGTTGTCATTTCTTCAGCTTTCATACCCATACGGTCGTCATGTGCGTAAATTACAGAGACAGGCGTTTTAATCGCTCTCAAATCATCCCGTATGTCAGTTGTCATTAATTCAAGCATAGCATCCAACACTACATCCCGATTGGAAGCAGCGCCGTCTTTGATAATTCGCTTTTTCGCATCAGCACCCTGGGCATAAATTCGCGCGCTTTGGGCTTGCATAGCATCATAAGCCGCTTTGGGTGTTTGCCGCATTTGCCCAACCATTTGCTCAGCTTGTGCAGTTGTATTTGCAACTGTTGCTGCTGGATTAAATAAAACAGAATAAAATGGTAACGAGTCCACGACAATTGCACGGCTAAGGCTTTCTGGGTAATCACGGGCAACATGTAACGCTGTGAACCCTCCAAGTGAATGTCCGACGACGACAGAGTTCTGAATGTTTTCAGCCTTTAAATATTCCGATACATCAAGCGCATGACCTTCGATAATACTGGTCCGCTCAACTGTACTTTTAGGCGCCCCTCCAAAGCCAGCAACCTGGACAACATGTAAACGGTGAGTCTGCTTGAACCTTGCTACAGTAGCCTCCCAAACAGATGCGGAACTCGCGAGGCCAGGAATAAGAATGACGTCAGGACCCGCACCTTGACGCGTTACAGAAATCCAGCCCGATTGATAATCAGGGCTAGAAGCAACCGCAATTCTAGGCTCAGTCTGCATAGCTGACACACTTTGGATTGTTGTTGCCTCATTACCGCAGGCGCTAACTGAATACGCGCAGAGACTAAGAAGCAAAGCTCGGCCTCGCCTCATCTCTTGTTTTGCAAATATAGTCCTTAGCATACTCGCCTCCTGTTTTGTAAAGCACCCTTTACTTAGACAAGGGCGCTTTACATGTCAAGCACCCTTTACAAATTTATTAAAATCATGGGGATTATTTATATTTATAAAACTGTCGGCCCCTGCCCATTTTATTGGCTGTGCTAATGTAATATCTGCTAATCTGTTCAGAGATATTGATTTTTCAAAATCAAGCTCCCTCCAAACCCGAGCCAAATCAATCATGCGCCACCACGCATAAGTTGGGTGTCGACCTGCCTCATCCACGGCGAGAGTCGAGGCCGATGAGCTGTAGAGCCGTTCCACTAAATCATACGGTAAGTTTGGCCCATCGACTGGCACTGTGAAAAATCCCTCGGGCGTGACTTTCTCTAACATACTCCAGAGAGAATAAATGCCGCCGACAGGTCCTCCTGGAGCGGCCTGCAGATCAGGAACAACCTCAAACCCTAAATTATAATCATGGAGGCCCGAGATAAGTATCCTCTGCGATTGAGGTTTTAGGTGCGCGTGAATGATATCAATCAGACGCTCACCCCCAATACAGATTTCGCCCTTATCTTGCCCGCCATAACGGCGCGCGGAGCCACCTGCGAGGATAGCGGCAATTTTTGGCTCGACAGTCATGCGGAGAGTATGGCGGTGAAAGGAGCATTGCACTACCCGAAATCGTCTAGAAACTCGGGCGCAAAGCGCGCATCGGATTGACCGGCAGTGATGCGCAAACATATAATGGTGGAAGACTGAACTTGACCCGACAAGGACTCGCATGCGGCTGCTTCGTTCCCGACCTGACCGGGTTAACAAGAGTGCCGTCCAAGCCAGCCTTCCGAGCGGGTAAATAGGCAAAGAGTTGGCTCATGGCAAGTGTTTCGCCCATTAAAAAAGCCTCGGCCAAAGACCGAAGCTTTCTAAACTTAAATGTCAATAATATTAGAAGTTACGAACATAGGAGAGTGTGAAAACATCACTGCCTTCATTACTATCATTGTCCATATATGTGTATTCAAGACGAATCCCGTTTACATCGTCCCAAATATACTCACTACCGGCACCAAAGGCAAACCCATCGGTATCAACATCGATTTCAACATTGCCAGCAGCCGCACTAAGTTGTGTGGCATGATAGCCTGCACGCCCAATAAGGTTCAGCCCTTTACCTGTCGGAATGCGGACAACACCAAATGCGCCAAAAGACGTGTCGACACCAGCTTTCGCTTCAAAGCCTCGAACTGTATCTTTTTTATCAATAATTCCAACGGCGGCCTGACCTTCGACGCCAAGGTATTTTGTGAACTTATATCCAATCTTACCAGATAGCGTGTAAGCATCAAACTCATAGGCATCAACACCCACATTAATATAAGCACCTGTATCTTGAGCAGATGCCGCAGACGCAAAGCCTGCAATAGCAACCGCGCTGATAGCGATTTTTAAAAATTTCATGATCGTTCCCTTTTTTATTAATCGCGAAACTTTTCTATCATAATAGCAAATGAAACAACTAGGAATAGCTGTGAATACTATCATTTCAAAAATAATGAGACATTTATGTCACAGTTTATGGCCCCATGGTGAGAGCTTTACCCATGAAAAAGCCCCGGCCAAAGACCGAGGCTTTCAAATAATAAGATTAGATAACCTTAGAACTTGCGAACATATGAAACGCCGGCTGTGTCTGCACTACCGCCAGAAGCATTAAGATATGTATATTCAAGACGGATACCGTCAGTCTCTGTGAAGAAATACTGAATACCGCCGCCAGCTGCAAAGCCATCAAGTGTAACAGACCCGCTCACGCCATCAAGACCAACTGAAGTAGAGTGATAGCCGCCGCGTAAAAATATATCGAACTGTTCGCTAACGGGTAAACGCGCAACAGCAAAACCGCCAAATGCACTTTTCACTTTTACGCTATCTTTTGATGAAACACCGAAAGACGCTTGTCCTTCAACACCAAAGTTTTCTGTAAAATTATACCCGACTTTACCGCCAAGATTATAAACATCAAATTCATAGGTATCTACACCCACATTGATGTAAGCGCCGCTATCTTGTGCTGAAGCCGTAGAGGCTAAGCCAGCCACAGCAACAGTCGTCAGTGGAGCCATGCCCGCAGGGCCATGTCACCTATGTTCACGCCGCGCAATGTCAGCGCCTTTGCACAAGTGATGAGAACTACAACTGAACGCGAAATGCCGAATTTCCTTGAGACAAATGGCGTCATAGAAATTGCTAATCCTATGGCGGCCCTTACATATCTGGTCTTATCAGACACGCTTTTCTCTGGCGAAATACAACGGGAACAGCATAGCGTGCTCAAAGATGTGGCGACCGCGCTAACCTATGTAGGGCGGCCCGACCCTCTGGATATGTTAAAAGTGCCAGGTTGGGTTCCTCGCTTGACGCGTTTGCGAGGCTTAAAAGCCGTCAAACACCTGCGCGAAATGATCAGAGAGCTTACAGAAGATCGGAAAATGCGGCGCGATGCAGGAGATATCCTACCACATGACTTTCTCTCCCGCCTCTTATTAGTTGGTGATAGAAATACAGCGCCTTTTAGCGACCGCGATATAGAAGACCATGTTCTCGCCTTTATAGGTGCGGGGCACGAAACCACAGCGCGCGCCTTGTCATGGCTTTTCTATCTTCTCTCAAATGATAGTAAATCTCTCACCCGCTTAGAAGCTGAGGTTGATGCTTTAGAGATTGACACTATAGCACCTGAAAAATGGGGGGAGTATCTTCCCTTCACCCTGGCCTGTTTTGAAGAGACAATGCGCCTGTTCCCTCCTGCACCCTTCATCGTCCGTGAAGCCATCAATGAAGATGTAAATGATGACATCACGATTGCCGCAAAGAGCGTTCTGTTTTTAAGTACGTGGCAACTCCACCGCCACAAAACACTATGGGAAAGACCTGATGCCTTTATACCAGAGCGGTTTCTCGGGGCCGCTCGTGCTAATATTGGGAGGTTTCAATATCTGCCCTTCGGAGTTGGCGAGCGCGTCTGTATCGGGCAGCGGTTTGCGATACAGGAGGCGGTCATTCTTATTGCGCTTCTGGTTCGGAATTACCGGTTTGACTATGCAAGCGATGATGTCCCCTGGCCTAAGCTTCGTATTACTATTCAGCCTGAGAACGGTATGCCTATGCGTGTCACGAAACGCAGCAAAGCTTAACTAGGCAAAGTCACCCTAAACCGTTACAGAGCCTTTTATGACAGATAATTTTACAATGCCTTTTGCGGGCGGCACCATTGATCACGTGGAAACGCAGCGCTCCCCAGAAGAGCTTCAAGCCTTTGTTGCAAAGCCGCAAGCGCGCTGCATTTGCTTTCACAAAGGCTCTCCGGCTTTAAAAGAAACCGGCGGCCTCTTCCGCATTCACCCCTCAGAGCTTATTGGACGCAACCTGATTGACCCTGGTCCTATTTTTTTGGGTATGGATGATGATGCGCCGATCTTTGCGGCCTCGCTTCAGAACCCTGAAGATGTGACCCATAAGGATGATTACAAAGAGCTACGCAGCGCAACTCGTTTTCTATCCATTGAAGAGATGGCTCTCGCGGGGCGCGCAAAATCCTTGCTGGATTGGCATATTAATCATCGTTTCTGCGCCAATTGTGGCCAAGTCAGTCAACCTCAGGAAGGCGGTTTGAAACGTAAATGCCCAAGCTGTGAGACCGAGCATTTCCCGCGCGTCAATCCTGTTGTGATAATGTTGATTTTATCAGGGAGTAAAGTGCTGCTCGGACGCGGCGCAGGCTGGCCTGAAGGCGCTATGTCAGCGCTGGCCGGATTTATCTCGCCTGGCGAATCCATGGAAGAAGCGGTGGCCCGCGAGACCTTTGAAGAGGTCGGCCTTAAAATTAAGAACCCACGTTATATTTTCAGCCAACCTTGGCCGTGGCCTAGTCAGTTAATGATGGGCGTTATCTGCGAGGCCGAAAGTGAAACTCTAACGATCAATAAGGCTGAACTTGAAGACGCGCAGTGGTTTACCAAAGACGAAGTGCAGGCTGTCTATAATAAGACTGGAGAGAAATTTTTACGCCTTCCCCGTTTTACGATTGCGCATCACCTTTTAAGGCATTGGTTAGAAAATTAGGACGGTTTACCAAATAGAGCCTCGCCAATGTACGTCAGACCATAAGCTAGTTCTTTGCGGTTAATAAATAACAGCGCTGCGCAAGATAACCACACTATACAAGCCATAACGAAAAGGCCTCCGCCATCATTGTTTGGATCTATCCCAAGCGGCGTTAAGAGATGAAAACTAATCGCGCCCGTCATGACGGCAAGGCCCAGTAGAGCGCCAAAAGCTTGTAGTCGGCGAAAACGTGAGAAACACCCTAATAATAATGCGCTAGATGCCAAAAGCTCGGCGCCGCCTATTATATATTGCGAGAACAGGCCTGTCTGGGCGAAGAGCCCTTCAGCCCCGAGGCCCGAGGCCCATTCATTCAAACGACCGAAAATTTCTTGGGTATTTGGGTGATTGGTTAATTTAAATCTCAAGCTATCAATAAAAACAGCGCTACAAATTAGAGCCAGAATTACGGGTAAGTATTTTTTTACTTTTTCCATGCCGTAATCCTCATAATCTTAGTCTTTTAATATTTCAGGCCAATTCCCGTCAGCCGCCTTCACGAAGCCGGGGATATCTTTCTCCCAGCGGCGTTGTATGCGAGCATTAAAATTCAAATACAGCTTACCGTCTTCAACATGCCAATAGTGCGGCGAACCTTTAGCAAGTTTATCTTTAGCGACCGCCCAAGAACAATAGCCGCCATATTGCGGCATGAAAGCTTCAGGGTTAGTTTTAAATAAGTCAAGATTACCTCGCGTCGCAAAACGCCACTTCGCTCCTGCAAAGTCAAAGGTTAGATCTTTTTTTCCATTTTGTGGTTTGCCTGAAAAAAAACTAACCGTGTCATAGCCACCGACAGCCAGATTATTTTTCCATGACGTATAAACTGGATCTTTCGCGAAAGCAGGACCGACAGATAGTGTGACAAAAAGTAAGGACAAAGTAAGCAAGAGCGTTTTCATACAAAATCTTATAGGCTCTAGACCGTTAGATACCTAATCAAACCCCCCTAACCCTTTCGTGAACGCGCACTATCATAGCGCAAAGCGTGAGCACTATAAGTACCAAGCATCGTCACAGACTCAGTAAAGAAGGCTAATTCTTCCAATGCGTGCTTCATGCCTTCATCTTCGGGATGACCCTCTACGTCAGCATAAAATTGCGCGGCTTGAAAAGACCCGCCAACCATATAGCTTTCAAGCTTAGTCATATTGATGCCGTTCGTCGCAAAACCGCCTAGAGCTTTGTAAAGTGCCGAGGGTACAGACCGCACCTTAAAGACAAAGCTAGTAACAACAGGCCCATTATCCTTTGGTAAATCTAAAGCCTTATCTGCTAAGATTAAAAACCGAGTTGTATTATGCGTAGCATCTTCAATATCCGCCGCTAAAAGGTCTAGTCCATAAGTCTTGCCCGCCAATGTTGAGGCAATGGCTGCAACAGACTTATCACCCATTTGGGCCACAGCCCTCGCTGCGCCTGCCGTATCAACGTCTGTTATAGGACGTATATTCATGGTCTCCAGCCGCTTACGGACTTGCCCCAGAGCCATAGGATGCGATCTTGCAGTTTTAATATCCTCAATCTTTGCACCGGGCACCGCGAGCAATTGATGATGAACGGCCAGATATTGCTCCCCAATGATGTGGAGCCCGCCTTCAGGCAAAAGGTGATAGATATCTGAGACTCGACCTGCGACAGTATTTTCAACTGGAATCATGGCCAACTTAGCCGCGCCTGAGCTCACTTCTCGAAAGGCCGCAGCAAAACTTGCGCAAGGCTTAGGCATCATGTTCGGAAAGCCCTCTTGGCATGCCAAGTGAGAATATGCGCCGGGTTCCCCCTGATAAACAATGGCGTCGGTCATAGCTGAAATAGTCCCTATTTTTAGAAGATGTCTTAAAGCCTTTGCGACGGTTCGCCGCAAGAGGTTTTCAGTTTGCTTTTACGTGATAAGTTTATAAAAGACGCAGGAATGATGCCCGGCCAGAGTCGGGTCTAGGACCACTTAAGGACGACGTCATGGACGAGCTTGGTTTTAACAAAATTGCAGGCGCTGTATTAGCGACAGCTTTGGGCGTAATGGTGTTGCGAGAGGCCCCGCATTTTTTCATGCATTCAGATATGCCTGAAACACCAGTTTATACTGTGGGACCAATGGAAGTTGAAACACCTGGCGATGCTGAACCTCTCCCGTTCCCGCAGGCTGAATGGGTGAACGCAATGGACGCCGAGCGCGGCGCCAAAGTCTTTAAAAAATGCACATCATGTCACAATGCCGAAAATGGCGGCGCAAATGGTACAGGTCCAAATCTTTGGAATGTTGTTGGCGCTTCGGCTGGCAAACATGCTGGATTTAAATATTCCAGCGCAATGGCAGGATCAGGCCTGACATGGACTTATGAAGACCTTGATGGCTTTTTGAAAAAACCCACAAAATACCTCTCTGGCACCAATATGAACTTTGTAGGGTTAAAAAAAGAAGCCGACCGCGCTGCCGTCATAGAATATTTACGCGTCGCTGCTGATAGTCCCGTAGCTCGTCCCGAGGCTGCCGAAGTTGAGGAGGTTGTGGTGCCGGCGCAGGAAGCCGTCATTGAACCACCAGCAGATGACCCGACGGAAGCGACAACCGAGCAATAAGCTTAAAGCCGCTTTATTGCGGTAATGGGCCCGCCGCCTGACACTAAAATTCTTGCAGCAGCCTCTTTTAAAGGTTCTGTCGCAACACACATATGATGTGCATTTGCATGAATTAATATCCGTGTTGTTTTCATAATGCCCATATGGCCTTTCCAAAAAACCAGATCCCCGCGCTTTAAGCCCCGCTGCGTCACGCGCAGATTGTGTCCCAATCCTGCCTCCATCATATCAGCATCGCGCGGCGCGTCTTGGCCCATAACGCGCAAGCAGGACAAAACTAAGCCTGAGCAATCAAGGCCATCGGTGCTGATACCGCCCCAAACATATGGCAATCCCATATGGGACTCCGCGACATCTACAAAATCCAAAATTTCTGGCGGCTTCGTTATTACACGCAAATGGCGGCGATGAATATATCCGCCCGCGCCAATTTGTACGAAGTTAGGGTGACGGCTTTGGCCTTTGATGTGTGAACCTAATGGCAAGAATTGGACAATGTGGCTTTTAATATGAGCCTCTGTAAACATTGGCGCTTTGAGAGCAGTCACAATATGGCTGGCCCTTGTCTTGACATCCGCCAAGTCGCGAGCAGACACATATCCAACATACCCCTTTTGCTTTGACCCTTTGATGGGAGACTTTGCCTGCCCCCAAGCCCATCCTTTTTTAGTCTCGTAAATATCAAAATGATGCCCATAAAGTAATTGAGTCTCTTGCCCTGAACGCCGCGACGCTTTGCGGTGTAGCGGCGCTACTGGGGCTATAATCGTTTGAGTTGAGAGACGCGGGCCCTTAAGGCGCGGTATTGTTGTCCGTGGATCTGATTGTACGGAGCGCGTCACTTAAGCCGCCGCGCGGCCAACATCATCCAGCTTAATTTCCGTTTGAATAATATCAGCAAATCGCTGCAGATATAATATCCCGCCAGATGTGCGCGTCACGATAACAGAACGCTTGTCTGACGGATCAGGTGCACGGGCAACAAAGCCATGTTTACTGAGTGTGTCTAAAGCGCGCGAAATAACGGCTTTGGTCACGTTTAATTTCTCGGATAGAGATTTAACCGTATGACTGCAAGATTCTAAATAGACTGACATCAAAATAGCTAATTGCCGCGTTGATAAATCAGGACCATTAGCAATGACCGTTTCAAGCGTGACGCGGTGCCAGAGTGATAACGCTTCACTGCGCTTCATACGGGATGTGCTACCTGAAACAGACATGGAACTGGGCCACCTTCCCTCAAAACAAATCAATAATTTACTCTGACTCGCATAGCCGCGATTCTCTGGTCAAGCGGCAATTGCTGGCGAATTTCTAGCAAAGCTCTAAGTGATTCAAACACAAGCAAATTTTTTAATTATTTTATGATAGATTTTTAGTGATTTAGCGAGTTCAGGGCTGTAATGAGACAATCGGATACAGAAAAATGGGCACAAATGCCCCTGACACGGCTAAATGCCGTCAGAACAATCATCGTTGTACTGATGGCAATTGGCTATGCTTCTACAATGTCTCCCTTGGATGGAAAATACGAAGTATTGCGGCATTTGGGTTACGATCCGAGCTGGTTTGGTCTTCAGATTTTATTTTGTCTATCAGGCTATTTAGCTGTCAGAAGCTTGACTAGACATGGGTCATCGATGCGTTACTTGGCGTCTCGCATGCTTCGCAACGGCCCCTTACTTGTGGCCTATACGCTGGCAGCTGTGACAGTAATTTACCCTATTTTTTGCAAGTCAGACGCCTCGTTGGCCAAAGAAGTTACAAAATTGACCTCGTACTTCTTCAAAACAGTTCTCTGTATTGACCCCGGAGCACGATTGCCGGGTTTATTAGATGACGCAAAATATATGCGCTTGATTCAAGGTGCGATTTGGACCTTCCGTTGGGGAGCCGTCGCTCATATTGCTATGGCTTTGGGATGGCGTTTGGGTATTTTGAAATCAAAACATGTGCTTTTAGGCTTAGCGGTTCTAGCAACATTGGTTTACGGCGTCGCGGGGTATTACGCGGCTAAACAAAACCTTGAATCCATTTTTCCCGCTTTTGCCGCCTTACGTTTATCCTACGCATTCTTAGCGGGTGCTGCATTATACGGATGGCAAGACAAGTTACCCACATCAGGCCTAGCTAAAGCCAGTCTATTGGTCGGGATGTTATCCATTGCGGCTGTTCAATATGCTTATATGTCATGGACACCAGGCATCGAAATCGCCGGGACATTTTTCTGGACGTATCTCGCCATCGTAATCATCCAAACACCTATGCGCCTGACAACTTGGATGAATAATTGGCCCAATATTGTCTTAGGGCTATATCTGGGTAATTGGCCCGTTTCTCAGACGTTAATTCTAATGTATCCTGACTTACATGGCTGGGCGCTTATTGGTACGTCGGTTGTCATAACAACACTGATTGCGATAATTACGCATGCCGCAATCTCGGGGCATATCAACCGCTGGGCGGCCACGGCATTAAAACGCCAGGTGACCTATTAAGACGTAAAGTCGCCATTTAAGCCGCCAGCTTTAAGCCAGTGATAAAGACCTCTTAAAGCAAACATATCTCCGCCTTTCGGATGCCCAGGATAAGCGGTCGGGCACCACCCATAAACGTCAAAATGCATCCAGGGACGGCTTTTCACAAAGCGCTCTAGGAAAAGGGCCGCCGTAATGGCACCAGCAAACCCCCCGCCTGAGTTCTTCATATCTGCAATAGGAGAGCTGAGCATCGCATTGTAAGACTGCCAAAGCGGCATATGCCAAATGGGATCATATTGAAGTTTTGACTGGGCCAAAACATCCGCAACAGGCATATCTCTGTTAGAGAAAAATGGCGGCAAGATAGGCCCTAAGGCGACACGTGCCGCGCCGGTCAATGTCGCAAAATCTATCATCAAAGCAGGTTCAGACTCGGCGGCCTTTGTTAGGGCATCCCCTAACACTAACCGTCCTTCGGCATCTGTGTTGTCAATTTCAACGGTTAAGCCTTCCCGCGAGGTTAAAATATCGCCCGGGCGATAAGCCCCTGCTGAAATCGCATTCTCCGCAATCGAGACCAGACAGTGAAGCCGTATAGGCAAATTGTTGGCCATGATCATTTTAGCCAAAGCCAAAGCATGGGCCGCACCGCCCATATCCTTTTTCATAATACGCGCGCCCGAAGCACTTTTTATATTCAGCCCGCCCGTATCAAAAGTAATGCCTTTGCCAATAAGCGCTAAGCGCGGATGAGAAGGATCGCCCCATTCAAACTCCACTAAGCGTGGCGCCTCATGCGCGGCGCGGCCTACAGCATGTATCATCGGCAGGTTATCTGTAAGCAGGTCATCACCGATGGTCACGCTAAGGTCTGCCCCATACTCATTTGCCAGATTTTCTGCCGCCTCATGGAGCGCTACAGGTCCCATATCCCCAGCGGGTGTATTGATCAGGTCTCGGCATAAATGCGCGGCTTGCGTCAAAGCACGGGTTTCAGTTAGGCGTGATGTGTCATCTATCACTAATGTCGCGAATTCTGTTTTTGTTGGCAGATAGGTTTCAAATTTATAGGCCCCCAGTCCCCAGCCTATATCAGCAAGATTAGGATTCCAGTCGTTTGGCAAATGTATGAATTGATAATATCCCGAAGGCAAAGTGCCTGACAGCCCCGCTGTTCGCATCGCTCCTAAAACATCTTTTTCCGCAGAACCCACGCCATAAAGCACTTGCTTGATAACGCCTGTCTCATCAGGCAATTGTAATTTCTGCCCGGCCTCACCTGAAAACTGACGCGCGTCCGAAAAGCTTTGTTGCGCTTGCGTGAGTGTCAATTTAACCGCAGTCCATTCATCAGGCCTAACTATGTAAATATCTTTTATGACGGCACTGGCCGTGACATCGTCTTTCGTCGCGAAAATAGCTGACATTGGGGCTCCGCACTCTAAATTTGCTAACGTCTCGTTAACTCTATGTGTTTACGTTTGTTAACGAAATCTTATCACGGTGCAACCGTGTGTTTTCCTATGGAGTCCTTATGCGCTTGAGAAACACATTTCGTATAACGCTAATGGCCGCAAGTTCGGCCCTAATTCTCGCTGGCTGCGCTGTTGCTCCAGGATATACAGATTCTGAACAGGAGATGACAGAAACCCTTCAGGGATCAAACTTCCAACCTGCCACTCGAGAAATGCGCGAGAATATTACGACCCAAGAACTTTTCGCCCAAGCCGCATTTTGGTCACGAGAATACGAGCTTAACCCCGGCGACCTTGAAAGCGCGATAAAATTGTCGGCAGCCGTGCGCAAGCTTGGCAATCCTCAGCGCGCTATTGAGATTGCCCAGACAACACGTGCGCTCTACCCTCGCGATCCTTATCTAACAGCAGAATTTGCTGCGGCCCTCATCGCCGCCGAGCGGGCACAGGAGGCTATGCAACCTCTCGACGGAGCGCTACGCACCGCCCCTGGCTATGCAAGGCTTTGGTCTCTAAAAGGAGCCGCGCTTGATCAACAAGAAGAGTATGAATTAGCCCGTAAGCATTATGCCAAGGCCCTACAGATAACGCCGCATGATCCGAATGTTATGGCCAATGTCGGGCTTAGCTTCGCTTTGTCAGGCGATCCTGTGACAGCGGAAGGTTGGCTACGCCGTGCCGTGTCGGTCCCCGGGGCTAGTCAATCTGTTCGCCAAAACTTAGCTTTGATTTTACAGCTTCAAGGAAAAGACGAAGAAGCTAAACGCTATGCGGGACGTCAATCGACGCCAAATCTACGCGCAGCCCCCCAACCCTCAAGAGCGCAGCAAGCTGGAACTTATAAATCAGGGATTGGCGCTTATGAAAATCAGGCCTCGGCTCCGGCGCAAAGCTATAGCCTACCACAGGCCTATCAGCCGCGAAGCTCAGCTCCGAGCCAACGCACACTTTCAGGTATTCCTAGCTCAGAGCGTAGAACGCGAAAACAAACTTATGGCGCAGGACAATACCCAAGCCGGTCTTTAAGTCAGAACACAACGGTGGCGGAGCAAAGTTACACCAGCAACACCTCCTCTAGAAAAACTTCGCCAATGACCGCCTCTGATGCTGCGCGTTTGGCCGCGCAACAATCGAAACGAGGTAAAGTTATTATGCCTATGGGACAAAACCCTGAACCGACAGTTGAACAACTTTCCGTGTTGGACCAAATTTCACGTGGCTTAGGTCCTAAAGCCAGCGGCCCACAAATGGCAGGCGCAGCGCCAGCTCCGCAGCAATCATATCCAATGGCTTATAAACAACAAGCGCCTCAAGCCTATGCCCCGCAACCGCAAGCTTACGGACATAGTTACGAGCAAACCTATAATAACGGACGTGCACCAAATAGACGACGTCGATAATATGGTCTTTGATAAGCAAATAAAAAGCCGCTGATTTTCATAAGCGACTTTTTATTATAACTTGGTTAAACTTCGGCGGAAGGCTTGTTTAGCTTAAAGCTCCCATCAAGCGCATTGAGGCTGGTGTCAGGATAACAATGAAGAGCACTGGCAAGAAGAAGAGGATCATCGGGACTGTTAGCTTAGCCGGAAGTGAGGCCGCTTTCTTCTCAGCTGCCATTACACGCATTTGACGATTTTCATTTGCCATCGTCCGCAAAGTATCACCCAGCGGCGTACCATAACGTTCAGCCTGAATAAGAGCTGTAGCCACAGAGCGCATACCTGTATGATTGTTGCGACGCGCAAAATTCTCATAGGCCATACGGCGGCTACTCAGAAATGATAATTCAGCGGTCGTCAGTGAAAATTCTTCCGCAAGCTCGACAGAGTTCTCAGCCATTTCATCTGCGACCTTCGCGAAAGCAAGTTCGACAGACATACCAGATTCCACGCAAATCAGCAGCAAGTCCAAGGCATCAGGGAAAACGGGTACAATTGAAGCCAGACGTTTCCCTGCCGCGTTCTTAACAAAAATAGCGGGCAGGTAATATCCAAATAATGTAAGCCCAACCGTCATGGCGATGCGTTGTAGCATTTGCCATTGTGAAACATTGAGTCCAACAAACAAAATCAGACCTATAAGTAGTCCCGCAATCGGCAGGGCAAGCCTGAAAATATAAAACGTATAGATAGGTTTTTGGCCGCGCATACCAGCCTGTGCCAGTTTATCTTTAAGATCAGAGGCTTCCAAGAGTTTTTCAAGACTAAGCTTGTCCACCATGTTTTTTATGTAGCCCTTACTTTCTTTTCGAAGGCCCGCCTGCCTGTTCAGTTGATCCATGCGATTAGCTCGCATGCCCTCCCTAGCATTCGCAACGGAGTCCATACGTTTTTTGAGCTTGTCGCCCTCAAGCATGGGGCTAAAAATTGTGTAGAGCGTCGCAGCTACAAGACATGCCACGATAAGATAGGCCACATTTTGGAACATTGCCATTGATGATGCATCCATACCGACCTCCTCTTAAAACTTAAAGTTAATCATTTTACGCATCATGGTCGTACCCAAAACCATCATACCTGCGCCAATCATAAGGTTTCTGTGACCTGTAGGTGTTGTATAAAGCTCTTCCATGTAATCGGGCGCAATAACGGTAACTAATCCACCTACAAATATCGGCAGAGAGCCGATAATGATCGCTGACATTTTAGCTTCGGCTGACAAGGCTTTAATTTTTTCCCGCAATAATTTACGTCCCCGCAGAACAGAGGCCAAGTTCGCCAAACTTTCACCCAAATTACCACCTGTTGTTTTCTGAATATTCAATACGGTCGAGAAGAAGTTCACTTCGGAAATCGGCATACGTTCATACATTTGCTCAAGACATATTTCCAGCGGCATACCGACGGATTCGCCTTCGACAACACGGCGAAATTCTGCACCCAACGGATCTGGGCTTTCATGCGCAATAATCTTGAGGCAATCGCCTAACGGCAAACCCGTGCGCACGCCTCGGACAATAATATCCATAGCATCTGCAAAATGAGCTGTGAATTTCTTTTGGCGTCGGGTAATGGCGCTATTTAATATAAAGCGCGGCATGCCGAAGCCTAACCCAATACCTAATCCCAAACAAAATAAAGGCTTCATGCCCATGGCGAATGGAAGGCCACCCGCGAGGACTGCGATAATCCCCGACATTGTCATAAAAGTTTGAGGTTTCATCGCCCAGTCTGCCTGTATCAGGCGTGCCGGTAATGCTTTGGCTTTTTTCTTTTTCGTTTTTTGCCGCTCCTCAATTTTCCCGAGCGTTTCTTCGATTTGTTTACGGCGGGTGCCTCCGTCCTCAGTTTTTATTTTCGCCAGAAACCCATTTGCGGCTGAGTTTTTGCCTGAAAGCTTGCGAACCCGCACATCCCCTTTGGACGGTCCGCTTCCCAGTAATAAGAAGCCAAGACAAAAAACGCCGCCTGCTGCTGCCAAAGCTATGAGAGTATTCGGTTCCATAAACTAGCTACCGGCATCTTCCAAGGCTTGGGCCAGTTCTCTTTCAAGATTGAAGTAACGAGCACGATCCCAAAAGGCCGGACGTGCTATACCAGTTGACTTATGTTCGCCAATAATTTTTCCTTGAGCATCCTCGCCGTCCATTTCATAAACAAGCAAATCCTGCGTGACGATAACGTCGCCTTCCATACCGATAACCTCAGTAATGCGGGTAATGCGGCGAGAACCATCGCGAAGGCGGGCGGCTTGCACAATAATATCGACAGAGCCTGTAATCATTTCGCGAATTGTCTTAGCGGGCAGGGAGAAACCGCCCATCGTAATCATAGATTCAATACGTGAGAGGGCTTCTCGCGGTGAGTTGGCGTGAAGGGTTCCCATTGAACCATCATGACCTGTGTTCATAGCTTGCAACAAGTCAAAGGCCTCGGGCCCACGTACCTCACCCACGATGATGCGTTCAGGACGCATCCGCAGACAGTTTTTTACCAAATCCGTCATGGTGACCTTACCCTTACCCTCTAGGTTTGGGGGACGCGTTTCAAGGCGTACAACATGTGGCTGCTGAAGCTGCAATTCTGCCGAATCTTCGCAGGTAATGATACGCTCATCAGGATGAATAAAGCTGGTCAAGCAATTTAAGAGCGTCGTTTTACCAGAACCCGTACCGCCAGAAATAATAATATTACACTGGCAAGCACCAATGATTTCAAGAACACGCGCGCCAGCAGGTGAGATAGATTTGAAGTTCACCAAATCAGCAAGTCTCAGCGAGTCTTTCTTAAATTTACGAATGGTCAGTGCGGGGCCATCAATCGCGAGAGGCGGTGCAATCACGTTAACGCGCGACCCGTCAAGCAAGCGCGCGTCACAAATTGGGCTGGCTTCGTCAACGCGGCGGCCCACTTGGGAGACGATCCGCTGACAGATATTCATTAACTGGGTATTATCACGAAAACGGATATTTGTCTTCTGCATCTTACCATTGGTTTCAATAAAGACGTGCTTCGCACCATTGACCATAATATCAGCAATGTCATCACGTGCCAGCAGAGGCTCAAGCGGACCATAGCCCAGAATATCGTCACAAATTTCTGTAATTAATTGGTTTTGTTCGGCGACAGAGAGGCGAACATTACGAATGGCAATGATTTCATCGACAATTGTACGAATTTCTTCACGCGCTTTGTCGGGCTGCATACCAGCGAGGGCGGTAACATCAATAGTTTCGAATAGCGCATTAAAAATTGTCGCCTTTGTTTCGTAATATTCCTCTGAAGGCTCAGAGCGATTATTCGAGCTTCCTTCTGGCCGCGGCGCGGCCGTTGGCTCCATCGATTTTACAATTTCTTTTTCGACTTCAGGCGGGGCTTTTAAAGCTGGGCCGGTCGTTTCTGCGCGCTTACCAAACATCAGCGTTAATTAACCCTTCTTCTTGAAGGAGAAGAGAGATTTACTTTCCTTCTTTGAGGCGCCATCACCTTTTGATTTTGATAATTTACCCAAAAGTGAATTGCTTTTCGCGGTCGCAGGCGATGTACCAGAATCAAAACTTCCGGTCTTTAATCGTCGTGCAATATACTCAATGCCACTGACGGCCTGGGCGGCAGCTTTAACTTCGGTCAACATTTTACCGTCATTTGAGGCTTCAAAATAAATTTCAGGTTCAAAACCGAGAACAAGCGCAGGATCAAGACCTACAGCAGAAGCAAAGTCTTTCACCGAAATCTCAGATGTTTTGGTCATGCCTGTCTTATTCAAAATTAGAATAGGCTCAGCATCATTTGGACGCTGCGCACGTAAAAAATCGATAAGATTTTTGGTATTACGTAAATTAGCAAGATCAGGTGTCGCCGTAATAACGACGTCATCACTGTTAATCAGAACATTCGTTGTCCAATCGCACCAATAATGCGGCAGATCTAAAATTGTCAAAGGGCTGATAGCGCGTACACCATTGACAACAGCTTCGTAAGCTTCAGGCGTCATAATCGCTTTTTGATTTAGTGAACCTGATGATGGCAAAATAGACAGCTTAGGTGTGTGCCGAACCATAATCCTATCAAGTAAAGTCTCGTCTAAACGCTCTGGTTCAGCTAAAGCTTCTTCTAGACCCTGGCTAGCATCATAGGCAAAATCCAATCCTGTTGTGCCCCAAGAGCAATCAAGGTCAACTAAAGCCGTTTCTTGCTGTATGCTCTCCGACAAACTCCACGCGATATTATGCGCGATTGTTGAGGAACCCACACCGCCTTTGGCTCCAAAGAAAGCTGCGACACGACCAATGAATGGCTTATCAGGGTCTGAATAAAGTTCGCCCATAGAACGTATAAGGCTGATGGGGTGGAATGGCGGAACAATGTAATCACTAACGCCCTTATCCATGAGTTGGCGATAAAGACGAATATCATTGGCAGCACCGATGATAACCACTTTAGTCCCGGCATCACAAACAGACGCTAATTCTTCGAGTTGGGAAAACAACTCAGCTCCGCGCATGCCAGATTCAACCAGAATAAGGCTGGGTGTGTTTTCTTTGTGATAAAATTCAATAGCTGCCGAAAGGCCTCCCATGTAAATTTTCATATTCGTGCGCTTCATACGCCAATCGCGTGAAGACTCATTTATAACGCCGGCCGTTTCCTGACGATCACAAAAAGCATGAATTGAAATTTGTGGAAGCGCTTTATCCCCGCCCTCACGGCTAATATTATCCATGTGATCGGCCATTGGAGCGGCCATAGTTTGAACCATGGGCTGAGCTTGCTGCGGCATAGGCGGCATATGTTGTCCAGGTTGCATATTAGGCATGCCCTGAGACTGTATATTTTGGGGCGGCATATGCTGAGGTGGCATGGCCTGCGGCGCATGTTGCGCGGGCATAGGTTTTGGTGACGGCATGGGCACAGGCTGGCCCATCGGCATAGGCGCACGTGGCGCTGAAGCACCTAATGGTACAGGGGCGCCAGGTGTTGGGCTCATCATCTGCTTTGGGGTCTGTTTCATGGCACTCATCCGGTAGGGTCCGTCATTATATACTTAACTTAATTTTCTACAGAAACTTGTTGTCTATCAGGCTGCGTAGAGGCTGGATTCTCACCCGCAATATATTTGTCATAAATTGTCTGGCGCCGCTGAGAATCTGGAGCCGTCATATCATAAGGCTCAATAAGTTGACGAGGATCGCCAATCATAGCTGCCAGATTAGCCGTATGGAAACATCCGAAGCTATCATATGGCTGGTTATTATATGTATCCACCATATTGCCGAGTTGACGGCAATCCTGCGGAATAGTTTTTAACGTCCGGTAAGAGACGACAACTGGTGCAGGACTTCCTTGAGCGGATTGATATTGCCCTGTCTGCACCTGAGCTCTGCCAAGACCAATAGCACTCAAGTTCTGACGAATCATCGCTTGCGCCTGTTGAGTTCCAAGTCCGGATTGTGCCGAGCTTGGAATATTGACATAAAGTGGACCATTTCCGCCATGGCCATAGGCCTGCAAAAATTGGCTCACGGCTGCTTGATCACGGGCTGAAAGCTCTAAACCATTTGGACGCGTATATAGCTCAAGCCGTTCAATTGACTCGGCGACTTGGACTTTATTATTGAAAATACTTGGCGGCGATGTCGCTGTTGGTATCGCGCAAGCCGACAATGTTCCTGTCAAAAAAGCCACTGCCGTCATTTTCATGAGAGTTCTGTTATATTTTTTCATCAGGCTCTCCTTAATCTACCACATGGCCAAATGGACCGCTTAGCGTATCAGCGCTAATTTTCGGTTTGCCATTCGCGGCGTATATTTTGTTCATTCTACCCAAAAGGATATTGTCCAAATCATCCGCCGGAACAAAACCATCCAATGGTGTTTGTATTTTATCGGGATGTGTCGGATCCACGAGATATGGCGTAACCATGATAACTAACTCAGTCTGAGTGTTTAAATCGTCTTTATTACGGAAAAGAGCGCCAAAACCTGGAATATCTTTTGCACCAGGAACACCGTCTGATGATTGTCGACTTTCCTCGCGAATAAGTCCAGCAATGACCAGGCTGCCGCCTGCGGGAAGCTCAACCACAGTATTCGCGCGACGAATCCGCAGACCCAGAATATCTGATGATAATCCACCTGTCTCAAACGCGCCTTCGGTCGTAGGCTCAGAAACCTCAGTTGAAATATTAAGGGAAATACGTCCTTCACTTAATACAACCGGCGTAAAGCCAAGCGCAACACCATAAGGCTTGAACTCGAACTCGCGTTGAAGCTGGCCGTTTTCATCCACGAAAACACCCGTCAATAAGGGGAATTCGCCCCCTGATAAAAAGTTAGCCGTTTCGCCTGATATAGCCGTCAATGTTGGCTCAGCCAGTGTTCTGATTAATCCTACGCGCTCAAGTGCTTGCAAACCTGCGCCGAGTGACGTCAAATCACCTCCGCTTGTGTTATTCCAATCGAAAGCGCCACTAAAACCAGCGCCCGTATTTAAAGCTGAGTTGCTGAGTAATGAGACCGTAGAACCGCCTAACTGCCCTATAGCATTCAGGTTAATACCCATTTGTTTAGTCACAGAACGCTGCATTTCAACAATACGAACTTTTAAGAGAACTTGGTCTTTGCCTTCAACAGACATGAGGTTTACAATTTCACCCTCAGAGCCTCCAGCAGTATTTTCATCTAGCCACATCGTCGCTAGTTTTTCGACACGGTTTGACATCGAGGCGTTCTGCACAGAACCTGTTAGGAGTATGTTGTTATTTACAGCTTGAACTTCGACCATCGCATCAGAAACATGCTGAGAAATCAAAGACTTGAGTCCAATAATGTCGCGCTCTACACGAATATCAAGGCTTAATAATTCTTGACCATTATGCCCATAAAAATAAGCATTTGTTTGGCCAGGTTGTTTCCCAATCAATACCGCGCGATGTGACGTATGGATAACGGATTCGACAATATCAGGATTTGAAACGATGACATCCATCATTTCTTGCGGCAATTCAATAACTGTCGATTTTGAATATGGCAGAACAATGGAACGGCTCTTAGCGCTTTGGCCGGGAGACTGAATATTCACCGTGCCCGCAGACGCTGATTGAATATGAGAATATGAACGTGTTCCCGCATCTGCCGTCTTTATAGTTGACGCGGCTAATGCCAATGTAACAGCTGTTCCTAATGCCAGCGTCATGAGTGTCTTGCTTGACATATTACTTCCCTCTGATCGCGACTTGTTGAGGCTGTCCACCCCGATAAACCGTTAAAATTGATTGTTTTTCTTCACCCTCTTCCTTGTCGAATGTCGCTGTTGTTGGCGCGATAGCACGGCTATTTCGAATACCCCGCAATGTCAGAGTCAGATCGCCTTTTGCGACAGCTTGCTGAAGCAGTTCAGCGTCTTTTTGTGACATCTCAAATGTGGCTGTCGAGCCGATCTTTGAAGCACCGCTTTCTGATGATGTAGAAAAAGTTTGATCAATCGCTAAAACATGAACGTTTTGAAAGACAGTATCAGAAATATATATGCGCTGATTAGTGCCTTGGTTACCGTCAGTACGGGTTCTCTGGACAGATTGCGTAAGTATTATATCTACGCGATCTCCGGGCTGAATAAAGCCACCTGCTGCGGTATCAACGGAAATTCGGGTCGTAACAGCGCGCATGCCAGGACGTAAAAGAGCCGCCATTACGCCAGATTCGCCGGATTTTACGAGCTTGCCCTCGTTAATAGGCTCCCCCTCAACAATCTGAGAGCGAACAATAGCGTTTATTAGTTCTGAATCAGCATTTGGCCGCAGGTCGTTAGATATAAAGGCTGGGCTTACGGCTTCAGCAGGCCATTGTTTCCACTCAAATGCGGCTTCGTTCAGGCGTGAGCCAAGCGGTAAGTTTTTTGCCGCTACAAGGACTTTCACATATTCCACTTTTTGAATGACAGGGGCCGGAGCTTGCGTCGCAACGACAGGTGCAGGTGCGCCAAGCTTCTTAGCCTGAGTGAACACTATAAATGCCGCGACACCGAGACCGGCAATCAATATAAGTCTTTTGGTATCCATTATTCCTCACAGAGCCTTATTTCAAACGACAGTAGATGATGATTTGATAAAGCATGGTTAATTTTTAGGAACTGCATGCAAAGAAAGTGTTAACAGAGGCGATAAAACCCTCATAAACCTAGCGATCTAAGAAATATATCGCTCTTTGGCAGGGTCAACAGCGCCCCGCCAGCTAAAGCCAAACCATAAGGCATTTTCTTTTCGTCTTTAAATAAGTGATGAGCCCATTGCGCCGTCAACACGCGGCTAGGTATATATTTTCTTCCAAATATTAGCAGTATAGCCAAAATACCGCCCAAGAATGTCGTGTATATGACATAGAGAGCCGCGTCATCCCATTGCCACCACAGGGCTGTTGCCGCCATAAGTTTAGCATCGCCGCCGCCTAGCCATCCAAAGGCAAACATCGCAAAGCCAACAGCAAAAAAGGTCAAACCTACTAACAAATGCTGGGAAAAAACGCCCCAGTCAGCCCAAATAAAAGGGGTTACGATGATAAAGCCCGCAATAACCGCGAGACTTATCCAGTTCGGAATCGTCATTGAGGTGGCATCCTTGGCAGCTGCTGTCAGCATTGTGCCTGCAAAGACCATAACAATAAAAAAAGTTAGCAACATAGCGATCGCTCCAGTAATTTAGAGCTGTCATAGCGCGCTATAGTTAATGTTGGGTTTCAGTCTGGAATTTTAGGAAAAAAAAAGCCGCGTCCGAAGACGCGGCCTAATCTTATAATTCGTTTAGAACGAATTACTCACCAGTGTTTACAGTTTCGCCTGAGATGGCTTCAGAAACAGCAGTAAACTTTTCGTCAAGGCCACTACCGATAGCGCGAGCGCCAGCGATAAGAGCGACTGAGATAAGAGCTGCAATCAGACCATATTCAATGGCTGTTGCACCGGATTCGTCTTTAATAAAACGAGTAACTAAATTTTGCATAACTGACTCCCACGTATGCTAGTCTAAATTTGAGGATAATTCCTCATTAGCAGGGTAATCCCTGTTAAAGCTCTTATAGGCACCACGCATTACTATCGGTTTAAACAACATGGTAAACTTGCGGTAAAAAAATTATTTAGCCATTCCTGTAAGACATCACTTTAAACATGCGTATATATATAAAGTGAGAAAACGTGAAAATTGGAGCGCAATAGCTCATTTTGTAAACCCTTCGTTCACCACATTACCCTAAACCAAAAGAAATATCGGAGTATGTCTCATGAGAGTTATGTCTTTAAAATCACTTTTGGCCTTGGGTGTTATCACTATAACACCCGCACTTGCTCACGCTGGATCAGGTGGGCATTATAGTGTCGAACTTAATAAGACGGAAGTCGTTTATCTTCCGGCGAATGCAGGAGCCATTGTTATTGGCAATCCTGAAATCGCTGATGTCTCCGTCCACTCTTCAAACACGATTTTTGTTATCGGACGCGGATATGGCGAAACAAATCTCGTTGTTTTAGATGCTTCCGGCCATAAAATCATGGATGCTGATATTCAGGTTGTTAATACCCTTCCAGCATATGGCGTCAGAATTTATAACGGCAAAGATCGCGAAACTTACAGCTGCGCCCCTTACTGCCAGCCTGCACCTGTTCTTGGAGATTCAAGAACTTTCATGGCGAATAATCAAGGTGGCGGCGCGGCGATTACGAACAATAGTGCTTCGGGGATACCAACACAATCATTCACATCGTCTCCGATGAGTAATTCAGACTCAGGGACAACGATGAGCGGCCCTCCCAGAGGTATGACTCCTCCAGGTCAGTAAGACAGAATTTTAATAAAATATTAAGTCTTTTTATTGTCTGAAAATTAATATCCTAAGCCGTATTATCTCACAATTGTGGATATGGGAATAAACTATGCTGCGGGTACAAAATCACTCTTTTAGACGAATGCGGCACTATTTAAAAAACCGTGAAGGCACAGCAGCCATTGAGTTTGCGATATTAGCAATTCCGTTTTTCATGTTGCTTTTTGCTATCCTCGAACTTGCCATTGTGTTTTTTATTAACTCTACGCTAAACCACGCTGTGAGTGAGGCTGGGCGACAAATCCGTACCGGAAATTTTCAAGCTTGCGGCACGCAAGATAACTTCAAAAAGCTTGTTTGTGAAAATATGAAAGGTCTGGGACGTTGTGAGAAGCGGTTACGCATTGATGTTGTTAGCGGAACCGCTTTCAAAACTATAACGCTTGTTGATCCTCCTGAGCCAGCAGAAGAAGATCCATCTGATCCGACATCAACGGATGATATCCCTAATGGTGAATGGACAAATACTAGCGCGAATGCACCAGTTGTTATTCGAGGACTATATTATCACAAGTTAGTGCTTCCTCCACAATTAACGCGCCTTGAGAACGTACCAGGCAAAGGTATTCGACTTTTGAATGCCACGACAGCATTTAGAAATGAGCCCTTCCCTGCGCCTGGCGCTTGCCCAGTGACTTAATGAGATCAGAGCCTGTTATGAAAAATAAATATATACACCTTAAATCTCGCGTGCTGTCATCATTACCGGCAGCATTTCTTAAAAACAAAGACGGCATTGCGGCCATTGAGTTTGCGTTTATAGCGCCTGTAATGCTGTTCATGTATTTTGGCATGGCCGAAGTCGCCACAGCTATTTCGGTTGACCGCCAAGTGTCTCACTCTGCCAATGTTGCCGGTGACTTAACCACGCAATCTGAAACTGTTTCCGCTGATGAAATGTCGGAAATAATGACAGCAACAATGTTGGTTATGGGTATCCCGTCCAGTAAACACAGTAAGGTTAAAATTGAAATTTCCAGCTATGCGCGCGCTTCGGACGATTCCATTGTTCAAAGAGGAAGGGCCACATTAAACGGCCCCTTTCCCTCTACTTTTGATGCTTCAAGTTTAGACAAACGGATACTCAGTAATACATCAGGTATTGTCGTGGCCCGCGTTATATATAGCTATACGCCCTTAAAGTTGCGTTATATGAAAACAGATCTAGATTTGCAGGAAGTCTTTATGTTGAAACCACGCAAATCTGCAAATGTTGACATTGAAGATACCAGCGGCGGCACCTCGTCAAATAATTACAGCTGTAGTTTTTCAAGTGGCAAACCCAGTTGTACGACAAATGGGAATGTGACCTAAAGCGTCATTATATTATTCCAGATAAGCCGCTTTTAGAGCGGCTTTTTCTTTGTCTGAAATTTTGAGGATATCATGGATATAGGCTTGCATATCCTCAATCGCATCCAGCGAGCTTTTCAAATAAGCTTCTTCGACCCCAAACATAGGCCGAATGGCTTCTGGGTCTATTGAGCGCCCATAGCGCTGGGTGAACATTTTCGCGGCAGGCTTCAAGAATTCGTCAATATTGACCGCAGTCATTGTGAGCATAAAATCTTCATAGATTGTTTTTTGATCAACCCCTAAGGCTCCCTTGATAACGGCACAAAGCGTACCCGTGCGATCTTTACCCGCCGCACAATGCACTAAAATAGAATCACCAGTTTCAGCCATATGCCGGAGTGTGTCTCCGAAAATTTGTTTAAATCCGTCATCATGCGGACGCAGACCATAAGAGCCGAGCATATAGTTGCGAGCGTCCTCAGCTTTGTGCAGATCATGTTGCATAAATGCTTCATGCGGCGCGACTTTGCCGCTCTCTCCATCGACAGGGTCAGGATAACTTAAGCGGCGCGGCGTCTGGTTTTCAGGCCACTGTGTGGGCTGGCGTTCCCGCTCAGGTGCATGGCGCAGGTCAACAATCAAACCAATATCCAGATCAACCAACCGCGCCTTATCAGTATCATTTGTATTATGCAGATGAGCCGACCGAAACAGTTTATTCGCTTTAATTTTCTTTCCGTCCTGAGTTTGGTAACTCCCAAAATCACGGAAGTTAAATACGCCATCGAATTTTTTTATACGGTTTTCCATAGCGGCCCTATAGCACGGTCCTTTTATGAGGACATAAAAAAAGGCACCCTGTCATAGGTGCCTTAAAATCTCTTGTATCCGCTGAGTTAGTTCAGCTGCGAACCCGCTGGCTTGCGGCTTTGCATCTCTTCAAATTTGCCCCAAACGCCTTCATCACCGTGCCATTTGCCCTCTGTCGCGCCTTTGGAATATTCAGTGGCGCGAGCTTCAAAGAAGTTCGCATGCTCAACACCATTTAAGATTTCCGTCAGCCATGGCAACGGGTGATGCTTAATCCCATAAACAGGTGGCAGGCCCAGCTGCTTAAGGCGCCAATCAGCAATGTAGCGGATATAGCGCTTAATATCTTCCGACGTCATGCCTTCGACCGGGCCCATTTCAAAAGCCAAATCGATGAATTTATCTTCAAGCTTCACGACTGTTTTACAGCAATTAACGATGTCATCTTTGACCGATTGAGTTAGCGCGCCCGTTTCAGCCGCGAATGTGTGGAACATTTTGATCATGCCTTCGCAGTGAAGGCTCTCATCCCGGATAGACCACGTCACAATCTGGCCCATGCCCTTCATTTTGTTCAGGCGCGGGAAATTCATCAGCATCGCAAATGACGCAAAGAGCTGCAGCCCTTCGGTAAAGCCGCCAAAGACAGCCATAGAGGTTAGAATGTCTTTCTCACTTCCAACGCCGAATTTACCCAAATAGTCATGCTTGGCCGCCATCTCTTCATATTCCATGAAAGCGCCAAATTCTGAATCGGGCATGCCGATGGTCTCGAGCAGCAGCGCATAAGCGGCAATGTGAATGGTCTCCATATTAGAAAACGCTGCCAGCATCATCCGCACTTCGACGGGCTTAAAGAGCGGCATGTAATTTTCCATATAATTTCCGCCAACCTCAACATCGGATTGCGTGAAGAAACGGAAAATCTGCGTCAGTAGATTACGCTCATTATCATTCAGGTTTGTTGCCCAATCTTTACAGTCTTCTCCCAAAGGCACTTCTTCAGGCATCCAGTGAACTTGCTGCTGCTTCTTCCAAAAATCAAAAGCCCACGGATAGCGGAAAGGCTTATAACTATGGCTGGGAATCAAAAGTCCTGACTTTGACTGCTTAATAAAGTCCATATTTCCCATGATAGTCCCTCTCAAAGCTCGAATCGGCCTGTAAAATCGAAATATAAAGTGAAAATCAACCACATATAGGTTACTGATTTGCTAAGCCCACAATATGTAGTAGCTGAAATTCTGCAAGTGCTTTTTTCGCTTCATATACAATTTTTTGAGAATCGAAAGCTTTTCAAGGATTTACCCGCGGCGACGTCTGCGGCCCTTACGTCCGCCATAGCGCAGACGCCCAAAAATTTCTGCCGGATTGGGCATATTCGCCGTGCGTTTCTTAAATTCCCACTTAGCTTTCTCAAAGCTCATCACGTTTGCGATTCGGTCATCAAGAAATTTTCGCGCCTTGGGCTTTTGTGGCTCGTCATCCGAGAGCCAAACCGTCAGAGTTGAGGCGATGACCCCTGCGAGTATCGTGCGCTTAGAGTAGTAATTCCCATCCGTGCTCGTATCGCCAATCGCCCTCCAAATTGTATCTGCCGCAGACCAAAGTTGCTTGGGCCCCTGCCCCAAGGCATCAGGCAGGCTCATGCGGGACATAGCGCGGCGAGCTGCCTCTTCATGTGGACCAATGGCGTAAAGGGCAGAAAGGACGCCAGCCGTCACTTTATCACGAATTTTCATAGAGGACTGATCAAGCTCGGCCAAATCGGCTTTAACCTTAGCATTCATCTGTTCAGACCAAAAACGAATAACGTCTAGCGGGCCATCGGGGAAATAGAGCTCTTCTGCGCCTCTGGGTAAAGACGTATTTTTTACAGCAGCCCGCAAAGCCTTTTGCGTCCAGCCATCAAAGGCGGCTTGGGATAGCATGGCGGCTAAAATATCCGCGCGGGCTTTATGTGATGCGTCTGTCATAAACGCCTTATAGACAAAAAACCTTAGACTGTCTTGCGGCGTAATATCGTGCGCTTAAACCAATCTGTCGCGCCCTTGACACCTGCCCCAGACAGAACACCATAGCGGAAGATGCGGCCTGAGAGCATAATGACACCAAGTGTCGTCAAAGCCAAAAGAAGCACAGAGGCGATAAGTTGCCAAAGCGGCGGATCAGCCGGCAAACGCATTAACATCGCGAAAGGCGAGGAGAGCGGGAACCAGCTTGCAAATATCAAGAGCGGACTATCGGGCGTCGTAAGTCCAATCGGCACAATGAACACTGCGCCCATCAAAACAAACATAATCGGTGTGGTGAGAGTTTGTGCGTCTTGCATAGACTCGGCCAAAGCCCCGAGCGCAATGAAGAGTGACCCGTAAAATATATACCCTAAAACAAGAAAGATTGTGAAGAAGATAACCATTTTGGGCGAGAAGGCTGTAATCAAGCCCTGAGCCACATCGGATGGGCCGAATATAATGGCGCCGATAACCCCGACGATGCCCATAATAATATAAGGCAAAATAGCTGTAATCGTTAGCAATGCTACGCCCAAAAGCTTGCCCAGAATAATCTCGGAGAACCGCGTTGTTGCTAGCATCATCTCCAGAAGTTTATTCATCTTCTCTTCGAGCATAGACGTGAGCAGCATATAGGCCCCCGAAAAAACCGTCATCCAGAGCATCATCGACAGCGCAAAAGCTACGATGTAGGGAATGCGGTCTTTTGAGCCAACTTTCTGTCCCTCACCATCTGCTGTTGCTTTCTTGGTCGGGTCAAAAGCTTCAATTTTTATGCGGCCCTCTCGCGCGGAATCATACCCCTCGCGGTTCAACCCTGCTGAACCCAAATAATTATCTATGGACACATCTCGAAAATAAGACTTCGCTATATCGCGCACGGGATTATCCGTGACATTGGGCGACCAATAATCTGCCGTCAACTCCCCGTCATTATAGATATGCAAAACACCATTTAACTTCACATCCTTACCTTCATAAGATGCCATTTTATCGCCGCGCATATAGGCTTTCAGCTCTTCTAAATCACGGGATGGTGGATCAATAAAAACGAGCTTAGAGTCTAGCGCTTTCATACGTTTGGTTGCGCCGGGCATTTTATTTTCAATATAGGCTTTACCCTCGTCAATGCCTTGCCTGTCTATAATCTCTTCAAGTTCTTGTGCATCTTGGTCATTTAAAACGGTTCCGCCCAAGCTATTGAGTATACCCGCCATCAACTCTTCTTGCTTATCAGCTTCGGATTTTAATATCGCGGCAGAATGAGTTCCCGTCTGGTCCAAAATCGTTTCATAACGCGTTGGCGACACGCTAAAGCCCGCCAGATTGATAGCAATAACAATCGCGCCTATGACGAAGGGCAGGAAGAACGATATCCAAAAGCCCCATGTTTTGACATAACCCAGATAATCGCGGCGGGCGATGAGGTAGGTGCGGCGTAAATTTATAGCGGGCATATTCATGACGTGGCCTCCGCCTGTTCAATTTCCATCGTCGCGAGCAAGTCTTTCCCGACCATTGCGACAAAGGCTTCGTGTAGTGTGGCCTGCTTGGGCTCAAAACGTGTTAGATTTATTTTCTGTTTTACACAGCGCTCAAGCACATCCTGGCTTTTGGCGTCATCTTTTAAAATGAGATCCAGCGCTCCATCTGCGCGCGGCTCTAATAATTTTGCAAAAGACGCGACGTTATCCGAAAAGCCGTCTGTATCGGATCCGATGATCATTCGGCGCGGCGCTTTGGCCAGCGCGTCTTCAGTCGGGCCGTCAAAAACTTTACGTCCGCCCGCCATGAGGATAATCCTATCGCAGAGACGTTCTGCATGTTCCATCACATGGGTTGAGAAAATCACCGTGCTGTCACGCTCGGCAATCTCGCGCACCATAGACTCTAATACTTGTTGATTGACGGGGTCGAGTCCTGAGAATGGCTCATCCAAGATATAAAATTCGGGGTCATGGGTGATGGCGGAGAGAAGTTGCACCTTTTGCGCCATGCCTTTGGACATGTCTTTGTTCTTCTTACGCTTAGCTTCGGACAGGCCATACTTATCGAGCATCTCATCGGCGAGCTTGAAGGCCGCTTTGCCTTTCATCCCATTTAGACGCGCCATATGCGCAATGCTTTCTCGGGCGGTTTGTTTCTTATAAAGCCCGCGCTCTTCGGGTAAAAAACCAATGCGGCCAAAGGCGCTTTCATCCCCGGGCTCACCGCCAAAGAGTTCCACCGTGCCTTCATCCGGCTTTATCAAACCCAGTGCCATGCGAAGCGTTGTTGTTTTCCCCGCCCCATTAGGCCCCAGAAAGCCGATAATCTCGCCAGGATTGACCGTAAAGCTGACATCATCGACAGCGACTTTGCCCCCAAAGCGTTTCGTGACATTATGAATAGAGAGCGGTGAATTAGTCATAGTAAAACTATGACCTGCTTCTTATCGTTTTTCAATATGTAAAATAGCAGATGGTTACTTTTGTTTTACGGCAGTAAAACTCCTAGGGAGATTCCAGAGCCTGCAAGACAATCTCGCGCCCGCCAAGGAACCAGAGATTGGTGTGCTGACCGCCCTCAATGACATGCGCGGACTTTGGGCCATCATATCCGTCATAGAGTTTTTGCCCTTGAGCCATAGGTATAACGCGGTCATCGGTTCCATGCATCCAAGTAAGCGGCACGTCCAACCCTGCCAAGGCCTTATCGGATTGCCACTTATCTTTCATCAGTAACGACACAGGTAGCCAGCGCACATTTTGGCGTCCCATATCGAGCACAGAATTAAAGGGAGCGTCCATAATGAGCAAAGCTGGTTTATGCTGAGTTGCAAGTTGTGCAGCGACGCCCGCCCCGAGTGACGTACCGTAAAAGACAATGTTCTCTGGCGCATGCCCTTGCTCGATTAGATAATTATATTGATTTTTAGCCCCATCAACCAAGTTAGCCTCACTCGGCTTTGCCAAAACAGGGGCGAGACCCGGATAGCCCGGATACCCCACAGACCAGACACCATAACCAGCGGTCATTAAATCTCGAAAAATATCATGATTAGAGTAAACAGCTGAGGCATTACCATGAAACACCAATACGACTTTACCGCCTGCCTCGCGTGGCGGCGCATACCACCCTGTGGCCCAAGCTTCATCGCCGAATTTCATCTCAACCTCTGTCATATCAATATCGACAGCTGTTGGCGTAAGATAAAGATTAGGCGGAAAATATAGGAGCTTACGCTGCAACCCATAAACGGCAGCCGCAGCAAGCAGGTAAAGTGCGAGCGCAGCTAAAACAATGAGCTTTAGCCACTTCATAAATTAAAGAGACTTAATCACTTCTTCGACAAGCTTCTTGGCATCAGACAGCAACATCATTGTTTTATCTTCATAGAACAAATCATTATCTATGCCTGCATAGCCAGGGCTGAGCGAGCGCTTCACGAAGAGAACTGTCGCCGCTTTATCCACGTCCAAAATCGGCATGCCAAAGATTGGGCTTTGCGGATCTGTCTTCGCCGCGGGGTTTGTCACGTCATTCGCGCCGATTACGAAAGCTACATCGGCATTAGCGAATTCAGAGTTGATATCTTCAAGTTCGAACACTTCGTCATAAGGCACATTGGCTTCGGCGAGGAGCACGTTCATATGGCCCGGCATCCGGCCCGCAACGGGATGGATGGCATAGACAACATCGACACCTTCTTCTTTCAGCTTATCGGCCATTTCGCGCACAGCGTGTTGAGCCTGCGCCACAGCCAGACCATAACCCGGCACGATGATAACTTTGGAGGCGTTCTTCATGATAAAGGCCGCGTCTTCTGCTGAGCCGCGCTTGACAGGGCGCTGTTCTTTATCACCCGCCGCGCCCGCGCCGCTATCGCCGCCAAAGCCGCCAAGAATAACGGAGATGAAACTGCGGTTCATAGCCTTACACATAATGTAGGATAGGATGGCACCCGATGAGCCGACCAAGGCACCGGTCACGATAAGCGCCAAATTCCCAAGCGTGAAACCAAGCGCCGCCGCCGCCCAACCTGAATAGCTATTGAGCATAGAGACCACGACAGGCATATCTGCGCCGCCAATGGGAATGATAAGCAAAAAGCCAATGACGAATGTCAGGGCGAGCAATATCCACATGAGCATAGGATCGCTTCCGCCAGACTTCATCATCATGCCAATCACAGCGGCAATAGCGATAGCCAAAGCAATGTTAATCAAGTGACGTGCAGGCAGCATAATCGGTGCGCCTGACATATTTCCGTTGAGCTTAGCAAAAGCAATAACAGAGCCTGAGAATGTGATAGCGCCAATCGCTGCGCCGAGAGCAAGCTCCAATAAGCTTGCAGGTTTGATACTTCCAATTTCGCCAATTCCGAAACTACTAGGTGATGAAAACGCAGCTACAGCCACTAAGACCGCCGCGAGACCGACCAATGAGTGAAACGCCGCCACGAGTTGCGGCATATCTGTCATCGGGATTTTTTTTGCAATGACGGCCCCTAAAATGCCGCCAACAGCCAGGCCGCCGCCCGCAAGGAGCATACCTTGACCCCCAAGCCCCGCGACTAAAATCGTGGTGACAATCGCAATCGCAATACCGACCATACCGAGATAATTCCCGCGTCGTGAGCTTTCAGGAGAAGAGAGGCCGCGAAGAGCCAAAATAAAGAGAACCGCAGAGACTGTATAAAGAACCGCGGCGAGATTTGCTGAAAGCTGTGGCATCTACTTAGCCCCCGACGTTGTCACGACTTTTTTAGCGGCAGGCGCTTCTTTTTTCTTATACATAGCGAGCATGCGCTGGGTGACGAGGAAACCGCCAAAAATATTGACTGCGCAGAGCGCTACGGCGAGAACGCCTGTCCATGTGGAAAGCGACGAGCCGCCCTGCGTGCCTGCCGCCACAGCCACAAGCGCGCCGACAATAATTACGGATGAAATCGCATTGGTCACAGCCATAAGCGGGGTGTGAAGTGCGGGCGTAACAGACCACACAACATAATAGCCGACAAAAATCGCGAGAACAAAAATTGTGAACTGAAAGATGAAAGGAGAGACGGCCGCGCCTCCCGCAAATATGGTGCCTGCCATGATAAGTGCTGTAATCATATTCTTAGCCCTTTAGTCTTTCATGCACGACGGCCCCGTCACGCGTCAGCGCGCAGCCTTGAATAATTTCATCGTCCCAATCAGGCGCATAAGAGCCATCTTCAGCGGTGACGAGCGGGAGGAAGTTTTTAATATTCCGCGCAAACATGTTGGAGGCATCAGACGCCATACGGCTCGGCCAGTTGAGCAAGCCGACAATTTTCACGCCGTTCTTTGTTTCAACAATTTTACCAGCCACAGCGCCTTCGACATTGCCGCCGCGTTCTGCCGCCAGATCTACGAGGACTGAACCGGGACGCATCGTATCAAGCATTTTCTTTGTCACGAGGACAGGGGCCGCCCGTCCAGGGATGAGCGCGGTTGTAATAACAATGTCCTGCTTGGCAATATGGGTCGCCGTTAATTCGGCTTGTAGCTTTTGATATTCCACCGACATCTGCTTGGCATAACCACCCGCAGTCTCGGCTTCTTTAAATTCGTCATTTTCAACCGCGATAAATTTTGCGCCTAGAGACGCCACTTGCTCTTTAGTGGCTGGTCGGACATCTGTCGCCGTGGTCACCGCGCCGAGGCGCCTTGCGGTGGCAATAGCCTGCAAGCCTGCAACGCCCACGCCCATGATAAAACATTTTGCCGGAGCAACTGTGCCTGCCGCGGTCATCATCATCGGCATAGCGCGGCCATAAATGCCTGCGCCCTCTACAACCGAGCGATAACCCGAGAGGTTCGATTGAGACGACAGAATATCCATGCTCTGCGCGCGAGAAATACGCGGAATATATTCGAGCGCAAAAGCCGTCACGCCTGCCTTGGCACAGGCGGCTGCATATTTAGGATTATCCGTTGGGTTCATCAGGCCTGTAATGCCTGCACCTTTTTTAAGTCCCGCAACGAATTTGGCATTGCGTCCTGTAATCGACATGACCAGATCAGCCGTTTTAGCGGCTGGGCCGTTAGACGCGGCAATTGAGGCCCCTGCCGCTTTGTAATCAGCATCGGAGAAATTAGCCGCTTGGCCAGCGCCTTTAACCACGGTGACAGCATGACCCGAAGCCACATAGCCCTTAACAGTATCAGGTGTCGCGCTGACGCGGCTTTCTGCATTATCTCCGCCTTTAGCATCCGCATCGTTTAAAACAGTAATTTTCAATGTCCTGAGCCCTTATGCTGTGAGGCAAATTTTTCCAACGCGGAAGATTTCAGACGGATTATAGATATAATGTTCCGCCAAGCAAAGTTTTATAGAAAAATTTTATTGAAGTTAAACGTGGATAGCAGCGATGATCGCGCTGGCAATAGCAACAGGCACCGCAGAAGCGATCATACCCGCATACCATCCGCCTTTAAGCTTAAGCGCTACGCCTAGGATGACGCCGATGACTAATGTTACGATAAGCGCGGGTAACCAGCTCATATGGACACCAAAAATCAAAGTCGGAAAAATCACGATAAGTGCGAGGGCCGCCCCGCCATAAACAGTCGTGCCCATAAAGCCGCCAAATGTTTTCTTATGACCGTCAACGCCCATGCTGCCACGTTGATAATTAGAATGTTCTGCTGCCATTGTTTTCGTCCCTTTGAGCCTCAGCTATAATGTTATGGCTTCACTATCATGGCACTTAATCTGCTTCAATAGCTCAAGCTCGCCTGAAAATAAATAAATGCGCGAGAGTTTGAGGTCTCACAAAATATTAACCGTGTTCCTAAACCGCGTTTTCACCTTTTTGTCCCATATTGCAACGCTAAGAGCCGGGACGACCTGGCTGGTATAAGGTGAAACAAATGGGTAAAACGGTCCTCATCGTCGACGACGATCCGACACAGCGGCGCTTGCTACAGGTAGTGATTGAAAAGAGCGGGTTCTCAACACTTCAAGCCGATAATGGCGATACAGCGCTCGAAATGGCGCTGGGCGCAGATGGCGGAAATATTCATGTCATGATGCTTGATCTTGTTATGCCCGGACGCGACGGCATGCAAACATTAGAAGAGTTGCAAGCCAAACGTCCTGAGCTTCCTGTTATTGTTCTTACAGGCCGTGGCTCTATTGATACAGTTGTCAAAGCCATGCAAATGGGCGCGCGGGATTTTGTCGTTAAACCCGCCTCGCCCGAGCGTATCATTGTGTCCATTCGCAATGCGCTGGAGATGAAGACATTGGTCGGCGAAGTGAAGCGGCTCAAGAAGACAGCTGAGGGCGGCCTGACATTTGACGATCTTATCGGCAATGCTGGCTCTATGCGTCCTGTTGTGGCGATGGGTGAGCGCGGCGCGAAAGCCAATATTCCTATCCTTATCACGGGCGAGTCGGGTGTGGGTAAAGAAGTTATTGCCCGCGCTATTCAAGGCGCGTCTGAGCGGTCGGACAAACCTTTTGTGACAGTAAACTGCGGCGCTATCCCTGAAACACTTGTTGAATCGATTTTGTTCGGTCATGAAAAAGGCTCTTTTACGGGCGCAAACGCCAAACATCTGGGTAAATTCCAAGAAGCGAATACGGGCACTTTATTCTTGGATGAAGTCGGTGAATTACCGCTGGATATGCAGGTCAAACTCTTGCGGGTTTTACAAGAGGGTGAAGTCGATTCTATCGGCTCTAAGCGCACCGTGCCTGTTGATGTGCGTATTATCTCTGCGACGAACCGCGATCTGGCCGAAGATGTCAAAGCCGGAACATTCCGCGAAGACCTGTATTATCGACTGAACGTCTTTCCTATCGCTGTGCCGCCATTGCGCGAACGCCGCGAAGATATCCCGGCCCTGCTTGAGCATTTCATCAAGCGGTTTAATGCCCAAGAACAGATGAATGTGACTGGCGCACAATCAGATACAATCGAATTGCTTAAAAGTTTCGACTGGAAAGGGAATGTACGCCAATTGGAAAATGCTATTTTCCGCGCCATGATCCTGTCTGACGGGACGAACCTTAAGCCGCATGACTTCCCGCAAATTTCGGGACTGGCGCCTGAGATGTCAGTTAAGTCCGAAGGGGCTTTGTCATCATTGGTTCAAAAATCAGAGACGACACAGGATCCGTCTGTCACCTTTATGGACCGCGAAGGTCACCTGCGTACACTCGAAGAGATTGAACGTGACCTTATCCAATTCGCCATTGAAAATTACTCAGGACATATGTCCGAAGTGGCCCGCCGCCTCGGCATTGGCCGCTCAACACTTTACCGCAAAGTCCGCGAGCACGAGCTCGATGTGGACACTGCAAAATCAGCTTAAACTCGGTAGGAAAAACTATGAAAAACGCACTTAAACTTACATTATTGGGCGCGACAGCTCTGGCTGTTTCTATCCCTGTTACGGCGAACCACAATAATGGTCTTCGCGGCATGTTCAAAGCCCCGCAAGCACATCAATCACAATATGTGGCCCCGCAAAGCTGGCAAGAAAAACAGCTTCACGCACAGCTTCGCCAGATGGGTCCTGGCACCTATACGGTAACAGACACGGTCTATCCTGGATCTCATAACGGCGTGCATCAACATTCTGCCCCGCAATATGTGCGCACACAAAACGTTGGCTATTCCGTTGCTGAAAATGGCTATGTGCAAACACAGCAAGGCCTGCAGCTTCGCGGTTTTGCCAGTCCCAATGCCGTGCATTACGACCCGGCTGCGCAGAAAGCTTTCCTAGCTAACCGTAGCCATAATATTGGCGGCGTGACGGTTCGCACGAATGCCTATCATTCACGTGATATGCTTGATTGGCAGGAAAATACGACTGGTAAAACTCTTACGCTCTTGGCTAATCGCGCTAATGGGACACTCAAAGATAATTCGCTTTATCTGGGCGCAGGATTCCAAGGCGGATTTAAATATCAGAAAACATCTAATGACGGACAATTCCCGATCCTTTCGCGCTTCCCTTTCTTTAGTGATCGTGGTGATGATGAAGCGGGCGTCTTTGCCATAGACCACGCCGCTTTGTCTTTCACGTCGACATTTGGCGATTGGACAACCGTTTATCTACAGCCAGAATATAGCGAGACCGAATATGGCCGCGATCAGGATGAGTTCCAATTGCGCAAAGCCTTTGTTGTCTTTGGTAATCTTGAGAAAACGCCGTTCTATGCCGCCTTTGGCCGCAAGACGATCGATTTTGGTAACTTCGACAGCTATAACGCCTTTACACATAATGAAGGCGCTCATTATTTCTGGGCTGTTTCAGACCAACCAGTAGCTGAAGTCGGTTATTACAAAAACGGTTTGAAGCTCACAGCCTCAGCCTTCTCTGCCGGGCGTCAATTACGTGTGGCCTTAGCTGGTGAAGATAATAATATCGGCAATTACGCCTTTAACGGCGAAAAAGAATTCCGCCTTGGCGGCAGCAAAGCCTTCACATTAGGCGGTGGTTATTTGCATGATAGTATTTACCGCGATAACTTCACGGCCCATACCTTCCAAGGCCGCGTTAATGGCACAGCGCCAGACAACTTTATTGAATATCGCAACAGCGTCGTAAATGCCTTTGCGGAATATAACAGCGCGTTCTTGGATCTTATGGTCGAATACACAACAACGCTTAAGCCTTGGGCCGCCGCAATTCCGCAACTGCCGGACGGAACGCCCTTCCCGCAATATCTTAATGACCCTACGGGATCGACGACAGATATCAATAACATCAACTTTGATGAGAAGTTAAATGTTCTGGTCGCTCAGGCGCGAGTCAAACCGATGCTACCAAATGGTCGCCGCTTAGCTATCTCAGCTGTCGGCTCTTGGGGCAACATCAGTGATGATTTCGGAAACCCGATCTTCAACAGCAACTTTGAGAAGAACCAACAGCACGCTTTGTCACTTGAGTATCCCGTCAATGACTTCCTAGATTTCGGCGCGGAATATGTCTATAATAAAGGCTTCATTCCATTCGTTGCGCCGCAGCTCGTCTCGAACGATCAGACCGAAGCTCACGCGATTAATGTAGGTTTCAAAGCCCGTTTCTAAAATAGCCTGAAGGCTAACCGAATAAAAGCCCGTACCTGCGTTGTCAAAACGCTAGAGCGGGCTTTTTTATGGTTCGTTCTTCACGAGACGTAGAAAAGGCTTTTTTGTTACGGGCTGATATTCAGGGATGAAAGGCTCGGGAGTTTTATGTGATGATTCAGGCGGCATATCATCTTCGATATTTCGTACTCTCGGCGTGAATTTAGGCTTCTTTTTGTGCTTAAAGCTTGATCCGCGTTGTTTATCCGCATTTTTCCAGCGGTCTGCTGTTCGAACATAGTCGCTGTCAGGATCATAATTGGCAGCCTTATCTTCAGCAGGTTTTTTCCTAAGCTCTTTGACTTTTTTATTCATCGCCGCGACGACGCGCTTTTGTGCAAAGCTCAGCGCGTCACCGGGGCGGCCTTTTTCGCGGTCATGAAAGGCAGAGCCAAATTTATCGAGCCGCTCTACGACGCTTTCGCCAAATTCATTTTCAAACTCTGTAATCTCGCCCTTGTCGGAGAGCGTTCTGTGCAGGCGCTCTAATTTACGCCGCGCATTACGGGCCGCTCGCTCGCGCGTTTTACGCTCTTTCTCGCGCTGTTTTTCAATAGCGGAATCGCGCACGCTTTGCTCGGCCTGCCATTGCTGTTTGTCATACTCACCCGACATAGGGCATCATAGTACAAATAGAACAAAAGTCGAACATAAATTTATTGAATTGAAAAAATGTCTCAGACGCGGGCATTAAATAAAGCTACGCTGTAAGGAGACTCGGCTTTTTTAAATGAAAGCCTAAACATGTCATGGGCAACCAAAAAGCGGACAGCCCGTGAGAGCGATGTCCCGACGGAACACCGAAGAAATAAAAATGTTTTACGAGAGATCACTCTCACGGCGGCGATTTTTCTGTGGAGATCCCCGTGTGATATTTGCGAGCAAAATTCGCACTGATCGCGAAGTCGTGGCGGTACGATAGCTGTCGCTACCTGACCACGCCGCTCGGAACACTATCATATCTCCACAGAGACCCGGCACAGTCCAAGTCGTAACGTTCGATGCTCACCCTCACCGATCCTTGTGTGATTTTTGCATGCAAAATTCACACGAAACAACAAACCTACGCGATTGCCTGTCTATTCAGAGGAAACGGGGGTAAATTAGCATGGGGTGTAGGCGGCGAGGATTGAATTTTTTCTAATGACGTCAGAACTGGGGAGAAGGTCTTTTAGACCAAGGATTGATGTTTGCTTCATTATTGGTTGTGCCTGACTCTCGACTGCAAACTGTGGCCAAACAGATTTAAAGCTGGAAATACATGATGATCTCCACTTGTCAATTTTTTCTTGACATATCGAGACCGTCAATGTTATGTTGACGTTATTCCAATTCAATAAAGGAGACGAATATGGATATTGTTAAGGAAAAAGAGCTTCGGAACAGCGTGGCTGATTTTATTTTAAACTGGCATACGGATGGCAATCCAAAGGCTTTAGAGGGTGCCACCTCTGAGGACTTTTCGCGGTTAATTGTTGAGGCTTACATTGCCGCCGATGAGGCCCAAAAATCGCTAAAACAGTGGGTTCAGTCCGGACGCAGAGCCGGATTAAGTTGGGCGGATATTGGCAACCTGCTCGGCATTAGCCGCCAAGCGGCGCAACAACGCTTCTCGATGGAATCCAATATGGTATATTCAGATGAACCTGACTTTGATCCTCAAGATAGCAGGCGTATTGTGCGTACAGGTGTCACAGCTTTCAACGAGATCGAAATATTGAAAGACGAAGGCGCTAAGGGCCGAAAGGTTGTCGGAGCAAGCTGGCTAAAACTATATTTTACGCAAACGGATTCTCCGGTGGAAAACATCCGCGTCGTGTCGTTACGCGGGCCAAGTTTGGTCAAAGAATATCAAAATACGGGTTGGACACATGCCCTCACATGGTTTCCTTATCGATACTTTACACGGCCCCTGACTGCGTAATTTCAAAATCAATTAACATAAATGCTGGACGGTTGTTTTCGGTCGTTCGGCAGAATTTCAAGTCTAAGATCCCCTAAGCCTGATCCTCCACAACTTCCATATACATATCCAGCAGAGCTTCTTCTTCGGCGCGTTCGGCGGCTTCTTTTTTACGGGCTGAAATGACTTTGCGCATAATTTTTGTGTCTAGGCCGAATGTTTTCACCTCGGCATAGACTTCGCGGATATCCGCGGCGAGTTCAGTCTTTTCGGCTTCGAGCCGTTCGATACGGGCCACGAATTGTTTGAGCTTTTCACGTGTAGCTTGGCCAAGTTGATCGGCGCGGTCTGAGTCAGAGAGCATGGTCTGTCCTGTCTAAAATAGAATTTGCCCTAGAATAAATTTTACGGCCCAATTAACCAGAGAGGCGAAGCCATTTGTTGTGGATGGAATTTTTGCTATACACGCAATAATGGAGATTAATATGCGCAGACTCATTCTAACCCTCGCGGCTTTATCGCTAGCTGCGCAGGCCATGGCCGCTGACATTCCTTCGCCCAGCTGTCCGAGCGGGGATGATTACACCCTCGCCATTCACGGCGGGGCTGGGGTTATTCTCAAGGCGAATATGACAGATAAACGCGAGGCGGCTTACCGCAAATCTTTGAACAAGGCCCTCACCCTTGGCGGACAGATGCTTAAAGAAGGTTATAGCGCGCTGGACGCTGTGCAGTTTGTTGTTATGGCGATGGAAAATGATCCGAAATTTAATGCGGGTAAAGGCGCGGTGTTTTCTGCTGCCGGAAAGAACGAGCTCGACGCCGCCATCATGGATGGGCGGGACCGTAATGCAGGTGCTGTCTCCAGCGTGACCACAGTGAAAAACCCTATCGTGCTTGCAAGAGCCGTCATGGAAAAATCGCGCCATGTGATGCTGCAGGGCGAAGGGGCGGAAGCCTTTGCCGAGCAGGAAAATATCGAAATTGTCGATCCCAAATATTTTTATACTAAGCGCCGCTATAATCAGATGAAGAAAAAGGTGAAGGCCAATAAAGCCAAAAAGCACAGCTTTCTCGATACGCCTGAAACCAAATATGGCACAGTCGGCGCGGTGGCCAAAGATGGCTGCGGCAATCTTGCGGCGGCGACCTCGACAGGCGGGCTGACAGCGAAAGAATTTGGCCGGGTCGGCGACGCGCCTATTATTGGCGCGGGCACCTATGCCGATAACCGCTTTTGCGCGGTCTCCGCCACAGGCACAGGCGAGTTTTTCATTCGCGCAGGTATCGCGCGCGATATCTGTTCCCGCCGCGAATATTTGGGCGAGTCGATTTCTGGGTCCGCTAATCACGTCATCCATAAAACCCTGACCGACATGGAAGGCGATGGCGGCGTTATCGCCATTGATGAAGAGGGCAATTACACTTTCTCTTTTAACACACCCGGCATGTATCGCGGCGCGAATAAGGGCGGCAAAACGATCGTTGAGATTTTCGAGGCAAAATAGCCGCAGGTCATTATCGCCGCCGGACCGTATATATCTTTGAAATGATACCTATCTGTTTTAAGAGGGCTAGAGCTAAAGGATATAGACAATGATAATTCTCTGGATTTTAACAGGCGCCGCATTTGCTTTTGTGCTTTTGACGCTCGTTTTGGGCGCAAAGAATATGGGCGGAAAAACAGATGAGGCGCGTCAGGCGTCAAATATTTGGATGCGCCGCCGCGTCATGGGCCAAGCTGTTGCGGTCGGGCTGTTGCTTTTGACCGTTTACATCCAAACCAAAGGCCGCGGCGGTTAACCCCCAATGGTAAAACTCAACAAGATTTATACGCGCACGGGCGATGACGGTTCAACAGGTCTAGTCGATGGCTCACGCCTGTCCAAAGACGACGCGCGTGTGCGGGCGTATGGCGATGTTGATGAAACAAATAGCGTGATCGGTCTTGTCAGATTGCATCTGGAGAACCGCCGCTTGGATGACATGCTCTCGCGCATACAAAATGATCTCTTTGATCTGGGCGCGGATTTGGCTACGCCCCTGCCCGACAAAGGCGAAGAGGACAGCGAATATGCGCTGCGTATGGTTGAGGCGCAGTCCACGCGGCTGGAGCAGGAATTAGATGAGCTGAACGCTGATTTGGAGCCGCTGACGAGTTTTGTCCTGCCCGGAGGCTCTCCGCCTGCCGCCTATCTGCATCAAGCCCGAACCGTCTGCCGCCGTGCCGAGCGTGTCTGTGTCGCCCTCGCCGCTGAGCAGCCGATAACTCCAGCCGCGCTGACTTATTTAAACCGTCTCTCAGACTTTCTCTTCGTCGCCGCTAGATGGTGCAATCATCAAGGCGAGACGGACGTGAAATGGGTGCCCGGCGCGAATAGGTAAGACTTCTAATGTGAAACGCTACTCAGCCACCTGCAACACACTTTCAATCTCCCGCCAGTCGATAACTTTAAAATTTTGTTTCTTCGCCGCTTCGGACGGAGAGGTTTCGTCCATGTCGTCTTGCACAACCAGAAAGCCTTTCGGAAAACGGACTGTCGGCGTTGACGTTACCGCAATACCGTCCGTTGTGCTCACACCGTCAACACCCCCGTCCTTAACGCCAAAGCGTCCGGCAAATTTATGATCAGGCAGGCTAAAAGCGGCGAAACTATTATTCCCTTGTGAGGAGACAAGAACATAACCGCCATTGCGGCCTTTCTCATAGACCGTGACGCCTTCGAGATCTGCAGTCATGCCGTGAGATTCCGCCGGCGCGATAACAATCTG
>ENA-ORXR01000326-ORXR01000326.1-marine-metagenome-genome-assembly--contig:-NODE-326-length-69733-cov-17.066096_pt1 | contig 69733 bp, 56 predicted proteins | sample MGYA00237866_ERZ511479 | MGnify/ENA metagenome assembly ERZ511479 | reverse complement strand
GATGCCAATGGTTGTCCATATGATCTGGTATTTACGATATTAGAAGATGACACAACAGAAACCTACGAAGCAGCAATGACCGTATGTTCAGGAGAAAGCCACACGTTCAGTTACGATAGTGATGGTGACGGAACAGCAGAGGACTATGGACCTTACGATGCCACAGCATCACCATACACAGTTTCGGTAACGGATGCCAATGGTTGTCCATATGATCTGGTATTTACGATATTAGAAGATGACACAACAGAAACCTACGAAGCAGCAATGACCGTATGTTCAGGAGAAAGCCATACATTCAGTTACGATAGTGATGGTGATGGCACAGCAGAAGACTATGGACCTTACGATGCATCAGCATCACCATACACAGTTTCGGTAACGGATGCTAATGGTTGTCCATATGATTTAGTATTTACAATTAATGAATATGAAGTAACACCAACTTACGAAGATGCGTTTACAGTTTGTTTTGGAAGCAGTCATACGTTCAGTTACGATAGTGATGGTGACGGAACAGCAGAGGACTATGGACCTTACGATGCCACAGCATCACCATATACAATTTCGGTAACGGATGCTAATGGTTGTCCATATGATTTAGTATTTACAATTAATGAATATGAAGTAACACCTCAGCCAACCATAATGGTAGTAGAAGCTACGTGTGAGGCTGCTGGAACTGCAAACATAAGCAACTATGATGCGACTTTTACCTATACATTTAGCCCAACAGGGCCAACAGTAGATGGTTCAGGTAATATCTCGGACTTTGCAACAGATACAGCATACACAGTAATAGCAACAAGTGCAGCACCAGAGCTTTGTGAAAGCTTAGTATCAGATAGCTTTAGAGTAGATGAAGCAAACGATGCACCTGCCCAGCCAATAATAACTATCGTTGACACGACTTGTGATGCTGAAGGAAGCGCGAGCATAAGCAACTTTGATCCGACAGTAAATTACACTTTCATTCCGGCAGGACCAAGTGCAGAAGTAGATGGTAGCATCACAGGCATTGCAATAGAAACAACATACACAGTAACCGCAATTAGTGCAGCACCATCGAATTGTGAAAGCATGGCTTCAGAAAGTTTCATGATTTCAAAATTACTTGAATTGGTTTGTCAACCAACAACTGTAAAAGATGTAATTTGTTATGGTACGGCAACAGGTAGTGCAACAGCTAATGTAAATGGAGGCACAGCGCCATATTCTTATTTATGGAGCGACGGACAAACTACGCAAACAGCATTAGGTCTTGCCGCAGATATATATACCGTAACTATTACAGATATTAACGGTTGTAAGATTGTATGTGATGCCGTAGTTGACGAGCCTGATGAGCCTTTGTTAGGTACAGTAATTCAGAAACAAGTTACTTGTATTGGTGGAGCAGATGGAGAAATTGATTTAACGGTTGTTGGCGGTACACCACCATATAGTTTTGAATGGACAGGACCTAATGATTTTTCTGCAACGACAGAAGACATCTCAAATATTATGGTAGGAACATATACAGTCACAATTACTGACGCTAACGGATGTTCTCATACTTGTGCATCAACAATTATTTCACTTAATGAGCCTTTAGATGCTGGTGACGATAATTCAATAGAAGTTTGCGAAGGAGATATCATAGATCTTTCGACCTTGACTACAGTTGATGGTGGAGTATTTTCGGATGTGAACGGAGATCTTAGTGGATCTGATTACGATACTACGGGTCTTGTAGGTGACTATGAAATAATTTACACAGTTTCTAATGGAGCATGCCCAGATGATAAAGCTATAATTACAGTAACAGTATTAAATGATGTTAGAGTAAGAGAATGTAATGTTATTGATGCTGATTATTGTTCAGCTACTGAAGATCCTAATTATAGTTTCTACTGGCATGATCCTGAAGGAGGATTTTCTGGAAACGGTTTCTTCTCATCTAATGCTACCCATACTATGACTTTTACAGAGTATGATAATGGAACAGCATTAATCAAAGGTTCTACACAACAAGGTGATTGTAGCTTAGATATATATGTGTTTTTAAAAGATAAGAAAGATTGGGCTGCATGGAGTGATCCAAGTAATGGTGGCAGTTTTAAAGACGAAGGTTGTACAGGAGCTGTTCAAGAAGACTTAAATTATTATGTTATCGATGGTGAACGTAGTTTTGCTCAAGTTACTGGAGGTGATTGTTATGGTGAAGGTATATTTCAGATAAGTCAGATGCCAGATCCTAACGATCCTAATACACCTAATTATGGTGTGAATGTTGGACCTGGTGGAGCTTTGTTTGATAGCAATGGACTTACTGATGGTTTAGCAGGATGGGGCTGGATGGGACCTGAAGATGATCCTAGACGTTGGAAAATCGATTTCAACTTAGTTTTTGATTGTCAAGAAACAACAGGTTGTATTACTGAGTATCCTACCAGTTTGAATAGTACTATAGATCAAGAGCTAATTAATTCCACATGTTCAGATTCTGCCACAGTTGAAGTGAGTGGAGGTACAAGTCCTTATTCTTACTTATGGAGCGACGGACAAATTACTGCAACTGCAGTGAATCTTGGTGACGGACAGCATAATGTAATAGTAACAGATGCGAATGGCTACCAATCTTATTCAAGTGTAAATATATCCAAATACGTCGATGTAGAATTAAGAGCCTTTTTAGGCGGACCTTTTAATAAGAATACAGGATTAATGAATGATTATTTAAGAGCAAGCAACCTTATTCCAACTGTTAGTCCTTACATTGATAGTGCCACATGCGACAGTAGTGTATTTAACATAACAGGTAATGATGCTATAATTGATTGGGTTTGGATTGAAGTAAGAGATTTAAGTCAGACAAATGTTGTAGTTGAAACTTCAGCATTGATTCAAGCTGATGGTGATATTGTGAATACAGACGGAGTTTCTCCGTTAAGTTTTGATGTTCCAACAGGTGCCTTTTATTTTATGATAGGTCATCGTAATCATTTGGGTATAATTACTGCAAACGCTCTAAGCTTGCAATATTGTAGTAGAAATATTATAGATCTTTCCGCAGATATAAATGCTATTTATAGAGGAATTAATGGAGCTGAAGATTTAGGCAATGGCTTTGTGGGCTTATATTCGGGAGATTGTGATGGAAACGGTCAGATTCAAAATATAGATAGAGTTGATGTAATTGATATATTAGGAGCGAGTGGGCTATCTGATGGAGATATTGATATGAATGGTCAGGTTCAAAATATTGATTTAAATATAAAATTGATTCCGAATTTAGGAAAAGGCTTCCAAAGTAATGCTGGCGATCGTGGTAGCAATACTGGGATAGATCTTCAACTATATGCTAAAAAACGTAACTAAATCTATTTATAAATTTTAAAAAACTTTTAATATGAAATATAATTATAAACAATTAGGACCAATTACTTTTGCTATTCTATTTAGTCTTATTGGACATAGCCAAAATATAGAGATATCCTTACTAAACCCTCAAAACACTAATGATGGTAGTTTTGATTACTATGAGGCTGATTTAATGATTAAGACAATTGAAGGACTTGCTGACTTTAAATTAGGTGACGGACAGGTTTATCTAAATTATAATACCGCTGCTTTTGGCGAAGATATTGCCACAAGTGGAAGCTTAGAAATAACGGCAGATTTTAGTCAAGGCTATATTTTAGGTGAAAATTTTAATAATATTCCTGGTTTAGGTTTATATGATATAACTTCCGTGGCAAATAATACAACATCACGAGCATCTTGGGCATTTTTACAAGTATGGTCTTCTGGTACTATTTCGGAAATAGTTACTTCTACACCAAAAATGATGGCGCATATTAAGATAAGATATACCGACATTAGCCAAGATCCTATGGTTGCATTTGAGGATGATGAGAATATTGTTGCTAGTGCTAGAGATAATTTTTTTAGTGCTTGTGGTCCTTTTGACTCTCCTAGTACTTCATTAAATTGTAGTGATACTCCCAATCCTGAAAACGAAAAGATTCAATTTCTGGATGCACTTTTTAATAGTTCGCAAAGTACATTATCAATAGATACTGTTACTGAAACTTTAGATTTTGATGTTTATCCTAATCCTACAGATGGCTTAGTTAATGTAACGCTTAGTGCAGATAGTAATTACGAAGTTTATGATATGCTTGGTAAAACCTTAAAAGTCGGAAAATTAAGACAAGGGTCTAACACACTTCAATTGCAAGACTATGAGGCAGGTGTATATTTTCTAAGACTTAATCATAATACATCTTCGCATACAAAAAGAATTGTACTAAAATAGACCAACTTTATAGATGATGTAGTCCTTTAGACTAGTAGAATTCTATATTTATAATCAAAAAACTCTGTAATTTTAATTACAGAGTTTTTTATGTGGAATAGTCTAATTTAGGCATTCAAATCTGTCTTACGTTTTTGTAACGTTTTTATAAAAGGTTGTTGTGTTAAAATTTGCCCAGTAGCAGCTTTTATTGCATTTGCCAAAGCACCTCCAGCAGGTGGCAAACCAGGTTCTCCTAAGCCAGTAGGTGATAATTCGTTTTCAACAAAGTATGTTTCAACTATTGGAGTTTCTTTCATCCTAATTAAGCGATAGGTATTAAAATTAAAATCTTTGGGTTTTCCATCTTCAAAAGAAAAGTCTCCATACATGGCATGACCAATACCGTCAATAACACCACCTTCAATCTGATTTCTTGCTCCAGTAGGATTAACTACAATACCACAATCTACAGCAACTGTCACTTTTTCAATAGATGGTTTTCCGTTTTTCATTGTAATATCAACCACTTCTGCAACATGTGTGTTGTGGCTATAGTATGCAGCAAACCCTTGGTAAACTCCATCACTACTATTTCCCCAATTACTTTTTTCAGCAGCGAGTTTAATAGTATCTGTCATTCGCTTTGCTGAATATTCGATACTCTTATCTTCACCATCCTTTACATTTTTCAATAAATCTAATCGTAGTTGAACAGGGTCAACATCTATTTCGTTTGCTAATTCATCAAAGAAACTTTGTTCTGCAAAAGCTAAAAAGTTCGTGTAAGGTGCTCTCCAAGCACCCGTAGTAATATTACTTCTAAAGTTACCAGACTCTACCTTGTAATTTGCTATGGCTCCAGCAGGAAAAAAATTAGGAATAAGACCATACATATTAGAATTTATAGCAGCTTCCTTTAAATGATAACCAGTTACTTTTCCATCTTTAATGGACGCTTTTATTCTATATTTTATAGCTGGTCTATAGATACCTGCAGCCATATCATCCTCTCTTGAAAATAGAACCTTCACTGGTTGTTTTGTAAGATTAGAGATTTCAGCAGCTTCGAGTGCAAAGTCACCATAAAGACGTCGTCCAAATCCGCCTCCCATTCTGGTCATTTCTAAATGTACATCTTTAGGATCTCTATTTATTAAAGATGCAATGCGCATTGCTGTACCAGCAGGTGTTTGTATTGGTCCAACCAAATGCACTTTTTTTTCGGTTACATTAGCATAGAAATTCATCGGTTCCATACAATTATGAGGTAAAAATGGAGATTCATAAGTACGTTCAATAACTTTATCTGCTTGATCAAAAGCTCTTTTTACATTACCATCTTCTCGACGTACATCTAAATTTTTTCCATCTAAAATAGAATTTAGTTCCTTATCATGCTGTATGGTGCTTTCTAATTTTTTGTCAGCTTTCCATTCAACTTTCAAGGCGTTCTTACCTTTCATCGCAGCCCAAGTATTTGAAGCTATTACGGCAATTTTATCTCCGAATTGAATAACATCGGAAACACCATTTACCGCTTTAGCATCTGTAGCATCAAAAGCACTCACTTTTTGACCAAAAGCAGGAGGACGTGCTACCGAAACATATTTCATGCCTTCAGCCGTATAGTCTAACCCAAATAACGGTTTGCCAGTAATAATGTTATCTATATCTACATTGATCGCATCTTTACCTATAATTTTAAAATCCTTTGGTTCCTTTAATGTGAGTCCTTCAGGAACTTCCAAAACAGCAGCTTCATTAACCACATCACCATAACCTAATTCCTCTCCATTTGCATTTTTTATAATTCCGTCTGAAGCAGAACAAGACGAGGCTTCAATTCCCCATTTTGCAGCTGCAGCATTAATTAGCATTTGTTTTGCACTAGCACCAGTTTGGCGTAATGCTTCCCAACCAAATCGTATCGATTGACTTCCGCCAGCAACTTGTCTTGTAAAATTAGTAGTGTCTAATGCTCCTTGTGCTACTGATACGTGTTCCCATGGCACATCTAATTCTTCAGCAATTAACATTGGCATGGCTGTCTTTACTCCTTGACCGATTTCTGGGTTGGGCGAATAAATGGTAACATAACCATTGTCTGCTATTTTAATAAAAGCATTAAAATCGTTGAAGTTTAATTTAGAAACATCAACAGGCGGAACCGCAGCTTCTTTACAAGAGTTAAAAAAATTGAATCCTATTAAAAGTCCACCACTAGCAAGTGTAGAAGTTCTTATGAAATTTCGTCTGCTAAAAGTTATTTTGTATTGATTTTCCATGGCTTACGACATTTTGTTTGCAGCTAATGCCACAGCTTTTTCAATTCGGTTATAACTGGCACATCTGCAAAGATTACCATGCATAGCGTTTCTAATGGCTGTATTATCTGGACTTGGATTTTGTTTTAAAAATGACGTTGCTGTCATTATTTGTCCGGCTTGGCAATAACCACATTGTGGCACGTCTAGTTCTTTCCAAGCTTCTTGTACAGGGTTGAGCTTGTCTTTTTCAAGCCCTTCAATAGTTGTAATTTCAGAATTTTCTATGCTAGAAATTGGTAATAAACAACTCCGCGTAGCTACACCATCTAAATGCACAGTGCATGCTCCACATTGCCCAATACCACAGCCAAATTTTGTTCCGACCAGATTGAGTTCATCTCTGAGCACCCAAAGTAGCGGAGTGTCTGAATCTGCTTCTACGCTGCGACTCTTACCGTTAACCTTTAAATTATAACTTGCCATAAATCTAATATTTGTTTTAAAGTTAATCCATTTTATTCAGATTTTGTTGAATTTATATACTGTTCATAATCCTTTTTAGTATCGATATCCATCAAATTTGTAGTTTCTGAAATAATCACTTCAACGTTTCCACTATTTAAAAAGTCTTTTGCGCCTTTATCTCCTTTCAACTCTAAAAGTCTTTTAAAATGGTCTTTAGGAATTAAAGCAGGAACTCCAAAAGTACCTTCATAATTTGAAGCGATAATTTTGTTTTGATGTTTTCGAAAAGTAGCAATCATTGTATTAATATCTGAGGTAGAAATGTTTGGTTGGTCTCCTAAGAGTATTAAAACAGCATCAAAATTTTTATTTAAAAGATGTTGAATTCCTTTGACGATGCTAGAGCTTAATCCGAATTCGTAATTTGAATTAAGAATAATTTCGATTTCAAATTTTGAAATAGATGTGCTAATTGCGTTGGAATTTGCGCCTAGAATACAATAGCTATGGTTTGCTTCAGAATTCAGGGCATTTTCAATCGTAATTCCTAAAAGGGTAGTGTCACCAACTGGTAATAATTGTTTGGCTGTTTTCATTCTGGTAGAACTGCCAGCAGCAAGTATGAGAATTGCGATTTTCATGTGTTTATATTTATTGTTTCTATTATGGACACATACTGTTCGCTATTAATCATATCCTTGGGTGATAAAATTTTGAACATGCTCGTTTCACCTATTAATTTTGTTTATGCTAAAGTTATTCAAAATAATGGTCTTTAGCATAACAGAGCTTCATATTGTGTATTTTTACAAAAAAAAAGATAGAATGTCAATCATTGAAAAATTACAATGGCGTTACGCTACTAAAAAGTTTGATGCTTCCAAAAAACTTTCAGACCAAAAACTAAATATTCTAAAAGAAGCTTTCAATCTTACAGCACTATCCTACGGATTACAAACACTAAAATTAGTGATTGTTGAAGATAAAGAAGTACGAGAAAACCTTTTAGCAATATCTTACGGTCAGCGACAGGTTGCCGATGCTTCGCATTTGTTGGTATTATGTATTCAGACGGAAATTGATGATAAAGATGTAGATGCGCATTTCGAAACCATTAAAACTGTTAGAGAAACACCTGAAACTATTTTAAAACCGTATCGAGAAGATTTAAAAGCAACCATAAAAAATATGCCTTTAGTTAAAAAATCGGATTGGGCAACCAAGCAAGCTTACATCGCTTTGGGAAATTTAATGACGGTCTGCGCTATTGAAGAGATAGATAGTTGTCCAATGGAAGGGTTTTTGCCAGAAGAAATTGATAAAGCTTTAAAGCTAAATGAGCATGGGCTGCGCTCAGTCTTAATGCTGCCTGTTGGTTACAGAGCAGATGATGATATGTTTGCCAGTTTTAAAAAAGTGCGTAAACCATTGTCCGAAACTATAGTTGAATTGTAATTTTTGTCTAATTAAAGCTATATAATTCCTGTAAATGAAGCGATTAAAGCCATCACAAAAATTACGCATACAATGCCAAATCCAATACCATAGATAATAATAAGTTGACTGTTTTTCACTTCAACAGGACTCACATATTTATGTAAGAAAGGCATCGCTATAGGAATAAAGATAAGAAGCAAGGTAAAGACTATTGAATTTGAAAAAGTAGCTGCTGCTTTTGTTTTATGAACATAAATACTTCTTGCGGAATAATGACAAAGGATTGGATATAGTATTAATAGGCCAATAAAATTGATGGTTTCTCTTGAAGCATATAAAATCCAAACATAATCTTCGGCTCTATTTTTTAAAAATTCAACTAAAGTAGAATAGGATGCGTTACATATCAAATAAAACAAAAACAAGCAAAAAGCGACATGAAACCATTTCACTGGAATTCCTAATTCGGAAGACTTTACAGACAAGGTCGTTGCTCTAAGCCATAGCAACCATAATAACAACGGAAGTACAAATAGCAACAAAGTGATGGTTAGTAATGTCGAAATTATACCAGTTGAAACATCGTTGAAACCATATTTATTTCGATATGTAAAAGAAAAAATGGTATGAAAAAACACTAAAATAAGAGGATAAATAATTAAATAAATAGCCAGATTTTTTGGTGAAATATTTAATATGGACTTAGAGATTTTTTGCATAGGTTGATTTCAAAATTTGAAAACGTTTTTCTTAAAATGAAATAAAAATCGTGTTGATCACTCAATAACGGTAAAAAAAATAGAGTTACATAATTAAATAACTTCTAAGTTCTTAAACTTTAAATAAGCATTTCAAAATATTATATTTGTTACTATAAATTTAATTATTAGAGTATATGCCAGGATTCGAATTATTTAGCGATTTAGAACGCAAAGAAGTTAATGATGTTTTAGACAATGGAGTACTAATGCGCTATGGTTTTGATGGCATGCGAAAAGGGCATTATAAGGCAAAAGAATTAGAATCTGAATTAGAAAGAACATTTGGTTCTGAGCACGTACAATTAGTTTCTAGCGGAACTGCCGCAGTTTCTGTAGCATTAGCAGCTGCAGGTGTTGGAGCGGGTGATGAGGTGATTATGCCAACGTTTACCTTTGTTGCTAGTTTTGAGGCTATAATGATGCTTGGTGCCATTCCTATTTTGGTAGATATTGATGATACCTTAACACTAGACTCAAAAGCGGTTGAAGCTGCAATAACACCAAAGACTAAAGCGGTTATGGTGGTGCAAATGTGCGGAAGTATGGCAAATATGGATGCTTTGAGAAAAGTTTGTGATGCACATAACCTCATTTTTGTGGAAGATGCCTGCCAGGCCATTGGTGGAACTTATAAAGGAAAACCTTTAGGAAGCATTGCAGATGTTGGTTGTTTTTCGTTCGATTTTGTAAAAACCATTACCTGTGGAGAAGGTGGAGCCGTGGTTACCAATAATAAAGATTATTACATCAACGCAGATCATTATAGTGATCATGGTCACGATCATATAGGTAATGATAGAGGAGCAGAAACACATCCGTTTTTAGGTTATAATTTTAGAATTTCAGAATTGCACGCAGCTGTTGGTTTGGCTCAAGTGAGACGTTTGCCAGAGTTTATCGAGATTCAGAAAAAGAACTATACCATATTAAGAGACGCCTTATCTCAAATTCCTGAGGTGACATTTAGAACTGTACCAGAAGGAGGTGTGGAAAGTTATGCATTTTTAAACTTCTTTTTACCAGATGCAGAATCTTCTCAAAAAGTTGCAGAAGCTTTTAAAGCGAATGGAGTTGATGTGTGTTGGAATTATTATCATAACAATTGGCACTACATTAATAAATGGGATCATCTTAAAGATTTAAAATCATTATTTCCAATATCTCAAGAGGTCAAAGACGGTTTAAAGTATCTACAAACCAAAACCTTTAAGCAGTCTGATTCTTATATCTCTCGTAACATATCTTGTTTAATTAAGATGTCTTGGACTGAGGAAGACGTTAAGGCGAGAGCTGAGAAGATGGTTACGGCTATTAAAAGCATTTACTGAAATTTATAATTTTCATACAACTGTTTTCTATTTGAGCAATCACTTGGGTAGTTTCATTTTTCTGCGCTCAATAGTTTTAAACAAAATTTTAAGTATTAGGATTAACTGATAGGTAAAACTAATTTTGAAATAAAAAAATGAGTATCTAGTCAAAACTCAGGGAAAACCCTGAATTTTAAAACCTAAGGTTTTCCCTGAACTATAAGAAATTGTCTCACAGTAATTTAGCGGTATAAATAATTATACAACTAAATCATGAAAAAACAACTCACGCTTATCTTCGCATTATTTATTACAACACTCTGTTGGTCACAGAATGGTATTAACTATAAAGCAATTATTAAAGATGCTACTGGTAATGCCATATCTAATGGTAATGTTACAATACACTTTAGTGTTTTAAAAACGTCTAGTACAGGGACAGTAGCTTATAAAGAAAGCCACACAACCACAACAGATGCAAATGGTTTAGTTATAAGAACCATCGGTAACGGAACACCATTAACCAATACGTTTAATGCTATAAAATGGGAAAGTGATGCTCATTTTCTTAAGGTAGAAGTTGATACAGGCTCTGGTTTAGTAGATATGGGTGTCACAGAATTTAATGCGGTGCCATATGCTTTAAATGTCAGTGGATTAGAAGCTATAGATGAAGGTAATGGCGTTGGTTGGAGGTTAAAGGGAAGTAATTCAAATTTTTATGGCAATATAGGAGAAAATGGGTTAGATTTAAGCAGGAATTCTATAACTAGTTCAACAAAAGGTGCAACAGGTCTTTATTCTACAGCAATCGGTGATGGAACAACTGCTTCAGGCATTAGTTCAATGGCTACAGGAACTAATACTATAGCTTCAGGTGATTTTTCAACGGCTTTTGGCAGAACTACAACAGCTTCAGGCAAAAATTCTACCACTTTAGGATTTTTGAATATCGCTTCCGAGATGAGTGCTACAGCTATGGGAAGTAATACAACGGCTTCTGGCCAATATTCTACAGCAATGGGTTATAATACCGAAGCTTTAGGAAAATATTCAACAGCAATAGGGAATAACACAATAGCTCCATCCTATGGAGAAACGGCTATAGGTAAATATAATACTTTATACACAGCTTCTAATAGTATTAATAGTCCTTTCGATCGCCTATTTGTTATTGGTAATGGCACTGGTCTTATTTCTACTCCTAGCTTTAGAAATGATGCTTTGATAGTCTTTAAAAGTGGTAAAATAACAGCACCAAGTTTAAGTATCGCTGAAATTGTTAATGATAAATCACTTATAACCAAAGAATATTTTGAAGCTAAATCTACAATGGGTTTAGAACAACTAGATGAAGGTGATGGTGTTGGTTGGCGATTAGCAGGCAGAAATCCTAACTTTTATGGAAATATTGGTTTTAATGCGGTAGATTTATCTTTAACCCTTACTAGTTCTGATGTACGAGGAGCAACAGGTTCATATTCTATGGCTAGTGGCAGCGCAACTATTGCTTCAGGATCTAGTTCTACAGCAATGGGCCGTGCAACAGAGGCTGCTGGTTCTTCGTCTACGGCCTTAGGTAGAGATACAAAAGCTTTAGGAAATGTTTCTACCGCAATTGGTTTTGAGACTAGGGCATCTGGGATTGTATCTACAGCAATCGGTTTACAAAGCATAGCCTCGGGTGGTGTATCTACAGCAATGGGAGCAAATACAGTTGCACTTTCAGGCTACGAAACAGTTATTGGAAGATATAATACTTTATATACACCAAACTCTACTACTGATTTTTCTAGTATAGATCGCTTGTTTGTGATAGGAAATGGTACATCAACTAATAACAGAAGTAACGCCTTAACACTATTAAAAAATGGTGACATAGGTATAGGTATAGATGAGCCCAATGTAAGATTACACGTAGCATATACCTCTGGCGAGGATGCTAACGCTGACAATGGTAATGGTAGTATAGTCATAGGAGCAATTGATGGGGAAAATATAGCCATTGATAATAATGAACTTATGGCGCGTAATAATAATGCGCCTGCAACCTTAAATCTTCAAAAAGATGGTGGTAGTGTAAAAGTAGGTGGAAGCATAGTCCATACCTCAGACAGACGCCTTAAGCGAGATATTTCACAATTACCTTATGGCTTAAAAGAAATACTACAACTGCAACCCAAGGAGTATTACTGGAAAAACAGAGAACAAGACCACAAATCTCTAGGGTTAATAGCACAAGAGGTACAGCCTATAATAGCTAATGTAGTTACCACAGAGAATGACGAAGCCAAAACATTAGGTGTCAGTTATACCGAACTAATTCCTGTACTTATAAAAGCGATACAGGAGCAGCAAGAGCTTATAAAAGCATTGCAATTAAAAGTTGGTAATCAAGAGACTTACATTAAAGATAGGGATTCGAAAATTGAAGGTTTAACCGCAGAATTTAACCAAAGATTAATGCAGATAGAAACACTACTAAAAGTAACACAACAGTAAAATGACTATTCTAATTTACAGCGCTTATACCATTATAATTTTAGTGGTATGTAATCTGTTGCTTTTAAAATTTAGCTGTAATAAATCATAAAACATTAATATATAACAGGTTTACTAATCTCAATTAAAGGCAATAACTGATCTAAATTAAATTTAAAAAAATCAAATAATACTATAAATCAAATAAAAATGAAAACACTAACATCATTATTTGCCATGCTCATTGTAACCCTTGGCCATGCACAATCTATAGATAAATTCAGCATCGACTCTGGTGGAGCCTCTGTAAATTCTGGTGGTATCCAAATTCTCTATACCATTGGAGAAGTCAATGTACAAGAGCTGAGTGCTGGCGGCATTTCAATATCTGAAGGCTTTATTAATCCAGCTCTAAACATTAGTATTAATCCTAAATTGTTTCTGCAAGGACCAATGGTTAATGCCTCTAATACAGGTTTAATGAATGACGATTTGCGTATTGCAGGTTACATCCCAACCACGAGTCCATACACCGATGCAGCCACTTGTGATGCATCCGTATTCAATGTGACTGGAGATAATGCCATAGTAGATTGGGTATGGATAGAATTACGGGACAAAAATGATAATACTAATGTTGTGTTATCGCAATCGGCTTTATTACAACGCGATGGAGATGTAGTTTCTAATGACGGAGTATCCTCTATTAAACCCAATGTCCCTTCGGACGCTTATTATATCGTGGTCAACCATAAGAACCATTTGGGAATTATGACGAATTCACCTATTTCCATTGGCGCATTAGGATCAACTTCAGTGGATTTTACAGATACCAATACCACGACTTTTGGTACACAAGCACAAGTCACATTAGCCTCTGGTGATATGGCCCTTTGGGCAGGAGATGCCAATGGAGATGGCCTCATAAATTTTTCAGGAGATGTGAATCGTGTTTCTACAGATATTATTTTGTTTCCTGCAAATACAAGTTTTAGCTCTAGCTATGATTTTGTCGATGGGTATTTTCAATCTGATGTATTCTTAGATGGAAACGTGTCCTTTTCAAACGAAATCAACCAAATACAAGTCTCTATAATTTTGTATCCACTAAACACAAGTTTTAGTTCGCAATACAATCTGTTTGAAGAGCAATTGCCTTCACCTTCTTTATTACGAAGCGCTGCGCAAATCAATTTAGACTTTCAACGCATACAAACAGCTTTACAACTATTAAAAAATTAAAAACCTAAAATTATGAAACAAACAATTACACTTTTAGCAATTTTAATGTGCACAACGTCACTATTTGCACAGAATGTCACCTATCGTTTAGATTGGAACTCTACCAGTTCTTTATACGAATTGTATGTAAAAAGAGATATAACAGCAGTTGCACCAGTAACAACAGGAGGCACTGCAGCAGTAACTATCGTATTTCCAACGGACGCTTCTGGTACCAGAACACTAGCACATACGAGTGAAAGTGTTTCTACATTTAATCCTGCAGGAGTGATTATGAGTCCTGCCGCATCAACATCTAATGATTTCTATGTATTTAATTCAACAGGTGGTGCTAGCTATATCGGTGTTTTAAATGCAGACGTTGAGGTATTATGGATGACATTTTCACCCTCTGATGGCAATGACCAGGCACGTTTATTCGAAAATGCTACAGATCCGGACTCATCTGCTGCAGGTATGATGGGTATTAATGCGCAGTCAGAATTTTTTACTATTACAACAGCTGGTGCAAATAACGAGTTTTTTGGAAATGAAGTTTTGAGTGTTGGTGACAATGAAATAACAGAATTATCATTATATCCAAATCCGGCTAAGGAGGTAGTTAATATCGTTTCTAAAAATCCTATTGACACTATTGAGGTTTATGATATTTTAGGTAAACAAGTAAGGGCATTAAAGAATTCAAATAAGGTCAATGTTTCTAATTTAAATCCTGGAATATATCTTTTTAGAATTTCTATTGGAGCTCAAGTTCAAGTTAAAAAAATCGTTGTGAAATAGCAATCGTAGTTATCGTATAAATTAATAACAAGAATAAAAGGGAATTTTATATATACAAGTATAGAATTCCCTTTTTTATTTGAGATTATTATAAGTTGATAATAGTTGGATGTATAGGTCTTGTATAGGCTAAATGTTCAATACTAATTGATTCTATTCCTATCTTTACAAAAAAAAACCTATGAAAGTAAATTACAAGTTGCTTACACTTTTTCTATGCTTTAGTTTTTCAGCCTTTGCTCAGCAAATGCCACTCGATTTTTCTGATAGTCAAGATATATTTACGGGATTTGGTGCCAGCAGCTTTTCAGCAAATACAGATCCTGAAGATTCTAATAACGACGTAGGCCAATTTTTTAACGACGGTTCTCAGCCATGGCAAGGATTTTATATAGATTTAGTCCAACCTATAGATTTAGATGAAGAACAAGTAATTACATTATCTTTTTATCAGTTCGATCCTAATACGCATAATATATTGGTGAAGTTAGAAGGCGGAACTGAAGCAGACGTTGAAGTCGTTCAAACCACTTCAGGTAGTGGTTGGGCGGAAGGTGTAAGTTTCAATTTTGCAAATGCTACGTTTAGCGGAACAGCAACTTCGGTTAATGCAACTGGTACTTACAGTCGACTAACTATTTTCATAGATGGTGGAGATACCATATCAGGAACCTATTTATTAGATGATATAGATGATGGCACTGAGCCAATAGATCCTAATGAATTAGATGTTATTTATACCGACTTAGTTTGGGAAGATGAGTTTGATACTAATGGAGCGTTAGATTCTAATAATTGGTTTCACCAAACACAATTACCAGCTGGTGGAAATTGGTTTAATGGAGAAGAACAACACTATACTAACCGAATAGAAAATTCATTTGTAGATAACGGCTTTTTAAATATCTCGGCAATTAAAGAGCCATTTACAGATCAAGGTCAGACCAAACAATATACATCAGCACGATTAAATTCTAAATTTGCCTTTACTTATGGTAGAGTAGATGTGAGAGCTAAATTACCAGAAGGTGATGGTACGTGGCCTGCAATTTGGACTTTAGGGAAAAACATTAACGAAGATGGTGGTTATTGGGATACCCAAGGCTTTGGCACTGTAAATTGGCCAGCCTGTGGTGAAATTGATGTCATGGAACATGGACTTGGTGCAACCAATCATGTAAGTAGTGCTTTACATTCACCCTCTAGTTTTGGAAATACAACGAACTTTAGATCTTATGTTTTAAATGATGTGGCTAATGAGTTTCATGTGTATTCTATGAACTGGTCTCCAGATCAAATTACATTCTTAATTGATGGAGTTGGGTTTTACACGTATAATCCAGCAGTAAAAGATAATAGTACTTGGCCTTTTGATGATGACCAATATTTACTTCTAAATATAGCAATGGGTGGAGTAGCAGGTACAATAGATCCTAATTTTACACAGAGCAATATGGTGATTGATTATGTGAGAGTATTTCAAAATAATCAGCTAAGTATTGATGATGTCTTTGACAATAAATTTAGTGTGTATCCAAATCCTGCATCGAATGTTGTTAGAATTAAATCTGAAGAAAATATCGATAGAGTGACAGTTTATAATTTTTTAGGACAATTGGTACTAGAAAAAACTAGAAATACTAAAACTTTAAATGTCGAAAACTTAAAAGCAGGCATTTATATCTTGAATATACATTCAGGCAGCTTGTCAACAACTAAAAAGATAGTAATCAATTAATAGTTTGCATACTCAACAATTTCTAGACCGTAACCAATCATACCAACACGTTTGGTCTGTAGGCTATTTGATAGTAACTTGAGTTTACTAACCTTTAAATCGTGAAGTATCTGCGCACCAATTCCAAAATCTTTGGTATCCATACCAATACTTGGTGCTTTTATTAATTTCCCTTCAACCTGATTTTCCTTTAAAATGGAAAGTCTGGTTAACAAGTTCATGGACTCAGCTTGCTGATTTATAAATATGATAGCACCTTTACCTTCAGTATTTATAACATTGAACATATCATCTAATTTCTGATCTGCATTGTTTGTCAATGTTCCGAGAATATCATTGTTTACTAAAGTGGCATTAACACGTGTTAAGATAGGTTCATCTGATTTCCAATTCCCTTTTGTGAGTGCAATATGTACTTGGTCGTTTGTGGTTTGCTGATAAGCTCTCAATCTAAATTTCCCGAAGCGTGTTTCTATATCAAAATCTTCTTTCTTTTCAATAAGCGAGTCGTATTCCATACGATAAGCCACTAAGTCTTCAATAGAAACAATTTTTAGGTCAAACTTTTCTGCGACCTCTAATAACTGAGGTAGTCTTGCCATTGTACCGTCTTCGTTCATAATTTCAACGATAACACCAGCAGGTTCAAGTCCTGCTAAACGCGCAAAATCTATTGCAGCTTCAGTATGTCCTGTACGTCTTAAAACACCACCTTCTTTAGCAACTAAAGGAAAAATATGTCCAGGTCTTGCGAGTTCAAAAGGCTTCGTTTCAGAATTCACTAGAGCTAATACCGTTTTAGCTCTGTCACTTGCAGAAATACCTGTGCTAACACCATTTCCTCTTAAATCTACAGAAACAGTAAATGCCGTTTCCATAGGATCGGTGTTATTTCTAACCATCATATTAAGTTCTAAAGCTTCACAACGGTTTTCGGTAAGTGGTGCACAGATTAGACCGCGACCATGGGTTGCCATAAAGTTGATCATTGCTGGTGTAACGCGCTCTGCTGCTGCTAAAAAGTCACCTTCATTTTCACGATTTTCATCATCAACAACTATAATAACCTTACCATGACGAATATCTTCGATGGCTTCTTCTATTGTATTTAAGCTAGTTTTGGTTTTTAAATCGCTATTTCTCATAATAAAATGTTTACCTTAACAAAGGTAAGATTATTTTATATTCTGGAGACTGCTTTGGTAGAAGTCTTGCTGAATCTTATTTCTAAGAAAAATATATTTTAGAGGATAGAGTGGAAGCGTAAAAAGAAGAATTAAAATATTATTTCCTTTAGCTTTTTGCTCTATAATTGTATAAAATTTATGATATACAATAGCATCTACAATGACATAGATGATAAAAAAGACAAAAGCAATAATACTAAGGCTTAGAGAGAATTGTGCAATTTCTGGTAATTTATTGTTTTTGAGTATAAAGTGGAGACCCATTAAAATAGCACCAATTAAAAAGCTAACTAAACTTGTTTTAGAATAGTCTTTATAGTCTTTAAGCGCAGTTTTGGCTTTTATAAGTTTGTTTGATACTTCTAAACCTTCAGATTTTAGGCCTTCTAACGTAATACTTCTATTAAGCAAATTTATAAGCGCTATTTCTTTGGGTTTCTTATTTAAATCAAATTCATCTTCTTCTTTAATTATAGCAACTAATTCTTTAACAGAATAATTCTTATAGTAATTATATGATTTTGTATCACTTTCTGAAAGCTGAAGATGTTTCTTAGGTGCAAACAATCTTTTAATAGGTACTAACAGAGCATCAAATTGAAATACACCTTTATCATTTGTCGCTCTAGTGGTTAAATAAATACTTAAGGGCAACATCACAGCTGTAGATAGCCATGAACCTAATATTGGACTAAAACTTCCTTTTTCTGCACTATTCTTTGCAAAAATTCCAAAGAAATGATAGGTTAAAAATAATATTATAGCCACAACCATTGGTAAGCCAATACCACCTTTTCTAATTAATGCTCCTAATGGTGCACCAACAAAAAATAAAATTATACAAGCGAAAGCTAGTACAAATTTATCATGCATTACTATAATATGCTTATTTAGCCAAGTGGCTTTAGTTTCAAAATTAGTTTTGTTAGAATCTATAATTTGTCGTGTACTGTTGGCAGAGTTTATGGCTAAGTTTACAATTTGTACCTTATTGTTAGCGGCAAAAACATCTAGTACGTCACCAGTATATAATGAATCCTTATTTATGTTTTTAGTTTCTATATTTAGATTTAAAGAAGCGTAAGTGGTACGGTTAAAAAGCGTATTTGATAAGGTTGCATAGTCATCTTGCCTATTTGTCTTTAAGCTATCAATTGTGTATTGTAACTGACTAATATTTTGCATGTTATGACGATTGGTGTGGTTTTTTTCATCAAGATCTTCAGAATTTAGTATTTCTAAATCTACGTTGATAATGTAATTGTCAAAGTAGCTTTTAGCATGTGGTTTATTAAGGTTTTTACGCCTATCCTTATCAACAACTTCCTCGTAGTAATTTCCATTTATTAATTCTAGTTGAAGAATATTAGAATCAGGACTACTTTTTAATTCCCCTTTTTCAGAAACAATAACTTTGTAGTTACCATTGCGACCAGTTCTACTTTTTTCGTGAATAACAACACCATCTAAAAACTGACCTCTATCACCAGATTTTTTATCTACTTTAATATTGATGTTACCTATTTCATTAAATTGACCTTCTGCAATGGCTAATGCTGGTTTTACCTTAGCAATATTTCTTCGTAAGTTGTAAAAATTAAATTCTCCCCAAGGAATTACATTATTTGCAAAAAAGAAGCAACCAATACCAAGTGCAACAATAAAAACACTAAGCGTTCTCATGGCGCGTTGTAAGGAAATACCAGTGGATTTCATCGCTGCAAACTCATAGTTTTCGGCAAAATTTCCGAAAACCATAATTGAGGATAACAGTATAGTTAGTGGTACTACCAAGGGAATAAGTTTTGGTATGTAGTACAGAATAAATTTTGCGGTTACAGAAACATCTAAGTCCTTACCAGCGAGTTCAGCTATATAGAGCCAAACACCTTGTAGTACAAAGATGAACATGAATATAATAAAGACGCTAAAAAACGTCTTTAAAAATGTGATAAGTATGTACCTATCTAATATTTTCATTGAGTTGCCGCAATAGCGGTAATCTTTTAATTAAAAAACCTTAATCAATCTTATTAATAAAGTAATCACTGTATTTACTTTCGTCAAATGTAAATAAGGTTTTTGATATAGGCTCATCTGTTGTAAAAGAATTAACGGTTAATGTTGTTTTTGTGCCGTTTTTACCAACTTCAATTAAGTTGTATATGTGTTTTGTAGTCGCATCTATACCCAACAAGATATGTTTAATTTCAGAATCGGTATCAATAGGATTTAATTTTACATACTGAATTTTCCTCCCTTTTACGTTTTGAACTATATCCATTTTATAAGTGTAACCATCTTCATAGAATGATAACATTTTACTAGGTGTGATAGTGCTGTCATCTTCAGTGTTGTCTGAAGATATAGTAACTTCCTCGTCTTCTGGACTAATAGTATATAAAGTTTTTCCATCAAAAATACGTGTCACTCCCAAAATGTTGAGTTTGTATTTTTCGCCTTCCATCACAACATCTCCTCGTGTTTCTTGCTTAATGTTTTCACTGACGTTATTTAACTCGTACTTAAAATCTAAGCTTATATTATTATAGGCTTTAATTTTCGAACTAACTTCGGTTAACAATGATTTAGCTTTTGCATCACTTTGTGCAAATGCGGTCAATCCTAGTGCTATAAATGCGATTACAACTAATTTTTTCATTTTTTTATATATTTAAAATCAATTAAGATTTTATTACGTTTATAATTTAATCTTCCGTATTCCGTATTCCGTATTCCGTATTCCGTATTCCGTATTCCGTATTCCGTATTCCGTATTCCGTATTCCGTATTCCTATTTCTCATTTTCCAGTAATTGATCTAAGCCTGCTAAATCTGGAACTAAAACCTGTCTAGCTTTACTGCCTTCAAAGCCTCCAACGATTCCAGCAGCTTCAAGTTGATCGATAATTCTACCAGCTCTGTTGTAGCCTAATTTCAATTTCCGTTGTAATAAAGAGGCTGAACCTTGTTGTGCTGTCACAATAATTTCGGCTGCATCTCTAAACAACTTATCTCTATCAGCTATATCTATATCAAGATTTGTGCCACCTTCCTCACCAACATATTCTGGCAGTAGATGTGCATCTGGATAAGCCTTTTGAGCACCAATAAAATCTGTGACTCTTTCTACTTCTGGAGTATCTACAAAGGCACACTGAATACGTATTAACTCATTACCTTGGGTATATAACATATCTCCACGACCAATAAGTTGGTCTGCACCAGAGCCATCTAAGATAGTACGCGAATCTATTTTACTGGTTACTCTAAACGCTATACGTGCTGGGAAATTCGCTTTTATAATACCTGTAATCACATTAACTGAAGGACGCTGCGTCGCAATAATTAAGTGAATGCCTATAGCACGTGCTAATTGTGCTAAACGCGCAATAGGCGTTTCTACTTCCTTACCAGCAGTCATAATTAAATCTGCGAATTCATCTACTACTAAAACAATGTATGGTAAAAAAGCATGACCATCATTTGGGTTTAGCTTTCGGGCTTTAAACTTAGTATTGTATTCGGCAATATTTCTACAAAATGCATTTTTGAGCATTTCGTAACGGTTATCCATCTCAATACAAAGTGAGTTTAGTGTATTAATAACCTTAGTGTTATCTGTAATAATGGCATCTTCACTATCAGGCAGTTTAGCCAAATAATGACGCTCTATTTTATTGAATAATGTTAATTCTACCTTTTTAGGATCTACTAGCACAAATTTTACTTCAGCAGGATGCTTTTTGTATAATAAAGACGTTAGTACAGCATTTAATCCTACTGATTTTCCTTGTCCTGTTGCACCAGCCATAAGCATGTGTGGCATTTTAGCAAGATCTACCACAAAAGTTTCGTTACTAATGGTTTTACCAAATGCTATTGGTAATTGCATCTTTGATTGCTGAAATTTTTGAGAGGCAATAACTGAACGCATGGATACTATAGTCGAATTTTTGTTTGGTACCTCAATACCAATAGTTCCTTTGCCAGGAATTGGAGCAATGATTCGAATACCGAGTGCTGCAAGTGATAGCGCAATATCGTCTTCTAAATTTTTTATTTTTGAAATACGAATACCTGCTTCTGGCACAATCTCATAAAGCGTTACCGTTGGTCCAATAGTAGCTTTAATGCTACTGATACCAATTTTGTAATTGCTAAGTGTTTCAACGATTTTGTCCTTATTCTCTTCGAGCTCTTCTTGATCTATAGAAATACCTTCATTATCATACTTTTTTAATAAATCTAAAGGCGGAAATTGATATTTGGCTAATTCTAAAGTAGGATCAAACTGTCCGAAATCCTCAACCAATTTATCAGCAAGATTATCGGTTTCAGATTTTTCTTCTTCAACCTTTTCTACTTCGATTCTTAACTCTGGTTTCTCAATTATTTCTTCTATAGGCTTTTCAATTTTTAATTCAGACTTAGAATGGTTGCTAATCGTTGGTTCTGGTTTGTCCACATTAATCTCGAAAGCAGATTTTATGGCTTCAGCTTCTTCGGTTAGGCTATTATCTAAAATCACCGTTGAATCCGATGATTTCGTTTCAGCACTTAAATCATTCTTAATATCACGCTTTGCACGTTTAAAGAGATTAACAAATGTATCTCCTGTAAGTTTGAACCGAATGGCGAGATAAGCTATAACTCCAAAGAGTAGAAGTAGAGCAGTACCTATTTTACCAATATAATCTTGAAAGAAATGATTCATCTCATAACCAATAGTGCCTCCGAGCAAATCATATTTATGAGTAAAAAAGCCTAAAAAAATGGACAGCCAAATAATGATTAAGGTTCCCCAAATCCAATGGTTTCTGAGTTTTGCTTTTTTCAAATTTAAGGTGACATAAACACCAGATAAAAAAATAAGCCCAGAAAATATAAAGGAAGGAAGGCCAAACCCTTTAATGATAAAAAACTCACTTACCCAAGCACCAAGTTGACTTGCCCAGTTTTTATAGGCATCTGAGCGTTCTGGGAAATTGCTTAACACACTCTGGTCTTGTTTGCCAGTAAAGATGAATGATAAAAATGAGATAAAAAGAAGTACACCAAGTATAATCAATAAACTACCAAAAATCAGTTTTTGCTGACTTGTAAGTTTATATGAGTATTTTACCTTGTCCTTTGTTTTAGGCTTAGGTTTCGCTGTTGATTTCTTTTTTGTTATTCTTTTTGCCATATTTATTTCCCAAAAAAATGAGAATCTCTTTTATTTAGACGTTTTAACTTTTTTAGAAATACCATTGACGTAATTATCTATGATATTTAATTCTTTTGCAAGTTCACTTCCTTCAAACCCTTTAATATCATTAGCAACAATGTTTTGGTTATAAAACTCTAAATATTTGCTAGCTAAAGGCAAATAAGACCAATGCCATTTTTCGAGATTATAACCAGATCTGCCGTTATTCTTATCCGTGTAAACTTGATAAAACCCAAAAGTATTGGCATGTTGCGTTAACCACTCATATTCTTTAAGGCCTTTACCACTGTTAAAGTACGAATTATTTAAACTATTTAAATCCATATCAGTTCCCCAATGATGTCGCGAAGAACTCGGCATCGCGCTGTATTCTAAAATTTTTAAAGCGCGTTCTAAAGGTTGAAGGTTCTTATATTTTATCCATTTGCGCTCCCATATTAGTTTTTGCTCTTCAAAATTTCTGGTACCAGATATTATTTTTAGTGCAATGCTGTCTTTGTTTGCCGCTTCGTGCATTTTTAAGAATGCATTATAAGTATCAGTGTTTAAAAATAGTTCTTTTGCTGAATGTGCGCTATTTACCCTAACAAATGTAGTATCATTCTTATAATTAAACTTACCCAATACAAAGTCTTTAGAACTATTAAATTTAGGTTGCTCAATCTCAATTATAGTGTCTAAAGTAGCTATTATAAATTTCGTTTCACTCCTGTTTTTATTGCCAGAATTGCAACTAAAAATCACAATAATAAGAGACAACGTAGCAATTATGGACTTCATTAAAATGCTTAAAGGTGTTTAAAATAATGTTGAAACAAAAATACGAATATGTAACGTTTATCCTAAAGGTTTTGGTATTTAAACAAGTTTAGGAAGATAAATAATACCAGCAATAATTACGGCTGTTATAGAAGCAATTAAAACTGCTCCGGCTGCAATATCTTTTATTAGTCCAATTTTGGGATGATGGTCTGGATGAATAAAATCTGCAATACACTCAACAGCAGTATTAATACCTTCAATACTCATTACCAAACCAATCATGGCAATTTGTATAATCCATTCTGTGTAAGAAATATTAAAATAAAAACCTAAAATGGTTACCAAAATAGCTATAAATAGCTGTACTTTAATACTTGCTTCAGTTTTTATAAGTGTAAGCATGCCTTTAAAAGCATGGCTTACACTTTTCAGCCTATTAATAAGAAAAGATTCTTTTTTTTGCAAAATAATTTATGCTAAGCTAGCCAACGCACTTTCATAATTTGGCTCGTCAGCAATTTCGCTAACTTGTTCTGTGTATACTATTTTGCCGTCAGTATCTATAACAATTATACAACGCGATAGTAACGATTCAAAAGCTCCAGTTTTAAATGATAAACCATATTCTTCACCAAACTTACCTGTTTTATAATCCGAAAGACTGACCACGTTCTCAATACCTTCTGCTCCACAAAAGCGAGCCATTGCAAATGGTAAATCTTTAGAGATACATAACACTTTTGTATTTTCTAAACCACTAGCTTTTTCGTTAAATGTTCTTATAGACTGTGCACATGTACCAGTATCTACACTTGGAAAAATATTTAAAACCAAACGGTGATCTTTAAAGTCTGCGTTAGACTTATCTTCCAAATCTGTATTTGTAAGGTTAAATTTTGGTGCTTTACTACCAACTTTTGGTAAATTCCCTATCGTTTCTACAGGAGTTCCTCCTAATGTTACGTTTGCCATATTTCAATTTTTTTATGAAATATAAAAATATAAAAAGTGAGTGTCTTAAATGTAAAAAAAGCGATAATGTTTCAAACAAATAAATATCTCAAACGTTAACCTTTTTTTTGGATTAGGAGTGCAGCAAAAAAATGGATTATATTTTTGTCTCCATACAGTCCTTGTAATACGTTCAATTAACATGGTTTCCATTTCAGAAGTGCTTAAAAAAAAAACTTAAAATCAATTTTTAGGCAGATTACTGTATTATCTCAATTCAGCACCAAGTTTATTCTCAAAATTAGCCTGTAATTTAGACATGATCTTATCTATCTGTTTATCGTTTAACGTTTTATGCTCGTCTTGTAGGGTAAAACTAACGGCATAACTCTTTTTGCCTTTTGGGAGATTTTCACCTTCATAAACATCAAAAAGATTCACGTTTTTAAGCAATTGCTTTTCGGTTTGTTTGGCAATGGTATAGATATCTTCAAACGTAACAGAATTATCCAACAGTAATGCAAAGTCGCGTCGTACTTCGGGATATTTAGGAATTGCAGTAAACTTAATCTTATTATGCTGCGCCATTTCTAAAACGTTATCCCAATTAAAATCTGCAAATAAAACGCTTTGGGAAATCCCAAAATGTTTTAGGACTGATTTTTTTACCAATCCAAAATCAACTAATTGTTTCTTACCTATGGCTAAGCTCATACCTTCGCTTATTATATCTGATTTTGTTGGTGCAGATCTTAGGTGATTTAGTCCTAATCGTTGTAAAACGACTTCAAGTGTACCTTTTAAATAAAAGAAATCACTAGGTGTTGTTGTTGCATTCCAACGTTCTTCAGCTTTATTGCCTGTTACAAAAAGCGATAAATGTTTATGTTCCTCCCTATTATCAGCGTATTGATGATAAGTTTGTCCAAATTCGAACAACTTTAAATCCTCACGTTTTCTGTTAATGTTATGAGCTACGGCTTCCAATCCAGAAAATAATAACGATTGACGCATTACCTCTAAATCTGTACTCAACGGGTTTAACATTTTTACGTTATGCGCTTCGTTTAAATCATCACTTAACGCAATATATTTGGGCGAGGTTAAAGAATTAGCCATAATCTCATAGAAGCCTTGAGACGCTAATTGATTCCCTATTATATTCTGAAGTTTATAATCTTCAAAACGAGATGAATTAGAAATAGATGCATTTAACTTCTCAGTTGTTGCAATATTATTATAGCCATAAACTCTAAGGATTTCTTCAATAATATCAGCTTCTCGAGTTACATCATTTCTGTAGGCAGGCACTGTTAGACCTAGACCTGTTTCAGTGACATTATTTACTTTAATGTCTAAAGAAGACAAAATACTCTTTATCGTTTCCTTTGGAATTTCTTCACCTATTAAGTTTTTAGCATTCTCAAAACTTAGTCTAACCTGAAAATCTTCAATTTTATTCTGATAAGCATCAGAAATATCACTACTAATTTCACCACCTGCAATCTCTACGATGAGAAGCGCAGCACGTTTTAAGGCATATTCTGTAATGTTTGGATCTATGCCGCGTTCAAATCGAAATGAAGCGTCAGTATTAAGCCCATGTCGCTTTGCAGTTTTACGAACGCTTACAGGATCAAAATAGGCACTTTCTAAAAATATATTGACCGTATTTTCGGTAACACCAGAATCAATACCTCCAAAAACACCTGCAATACAAATTGGTTTTTCGGCATCACAGATCATTAAGTCATCTTCGTGTAATGCTCTTACACTGCCATCTAAGGTTGTGAATTTAGTACCAGTTTTGCAAGTTTTAACTTCAATTTTATGTCGTGAAATTTTATGGGCATCAAATGCATGAAGTGGCTGGCCTAATTCATGCAATACATAATTTGTAGCATCAACAATATTATTTATAGGAGATAAACCAATGGATTTTAAGCGATGTTGCAACCAATCTGGAGAGGTTTCAACCTTTACACCAGAAATGGTAACTCCACAATAACGCGGACATTTTTCTTTGTCTTGTACATCCACATCAATTTTAAGTGATCTGGCATCTACGTGATAAGAACTTACGGAAGGTGTAATTAATTCTAGAGACACATCGTGTTGTAACAAACCGGCTTTTAAGTCGCGCGCCACACCATAATGGCTCATCGCATCTGCACGGTTTGGTGTGAGGCCAATTTCAAAAACTTGGTCGTTCTCAATATCAAAAATATCGCCCGCAAGGGTTCCAACTTTTACATCAGCATCTAAAACCATAATGCCGTCGTGAGATTCACCAAGACCTAATTCGTCCTCAGCGCAGATCATTCCATGACTTTCCTCGCCTCTAATTTTGCCTTTTTTAATTTTCCATGCTTCGCCCTCAGCAGTGTATAAAGTTGTTCCGATGGTGGCAACAGGAACTTTTTGGCCTTTAGCAACATTGGGTGCGCCACAAACAATTTGCAAAGGTGCATCTATCCCAATATTTACAGTAGTAATTTTTAAACGGTCTGCATTTGGGTGCTGCTCGCAAGTTAGCACTTCGCCAACGACAATACCTTCTAATCCGCCTTTTACGGATTGGTAGGATTCTATGCCTTCAATCTCTAAGCCAAGGTCTGTTAATAAATGGCCTGTTTTCTCTGCGTCCCAATCTACTTTAATAAACTGTCTAAGCCAGTTGTATGAAATTTTCATGTATCAATTAATCAAGTAGCAAAGATAGTAATAGTTGATACCTATTAAAACCCGAAATGATAATTTTTAACATTGATATTAACAGTGTAATTTTTGATAATTGGAACGACAAACCCTAACAGTTCAAATGATTTTTAATTTTTAATGCTGAAAAATGTCCCAAATTACCGAATTTTGATAAAAACTAAGCACCAATAACTCTATGCGATACTTAATAATTTTCCTTTTAGCACTAACCATACTGTCTTGTAAAGATGAAAAGAAATCTGAAAAATTGGAAGTTGGTACCTACAGAGCCGTTTTAGAAGTGCAAGACAATGAGGAATTACCATTTATTTTTGAAGTTACATCAGATTCTACTTTAACCATTTTTAATGCTGAAGAAAAGATTGAAGTGAATGAAATAGAATACAAAAACGATTCTATATATATAAAGACTCCGGTTTTTGAAGGTTATATTGCGGCTATATTAAATGATGGGAATTTAAAGGGTAGTTTTATAAAAGAAAGTTTAGATCGCGTAGTCCCATTTTCTGCAGAATTTGAAAATGATAGACGTTTCGAACTGAAAACGAAGCCATCTCAAAACGTATCAGGAATTTGGGAAACCGTTTTTAGTAAAGGTATCGCTGGTGACGAATATATTGCCAAAGGTATATTTAAACAAGAAGGCGATAAAGTAACAGGTACGTTTAGAACCACAACGGGTGATTACCGTTATCTCGAAGGCATTATGGATGGCGACACTATGAAACTTTCAACTTTTGATGGTGCTCATGCCTTTTTGTTTACAGCTAAAGTAAAAGATTCAACCTTAGAAGGTCATTTTTACTCTGGTAACCATTGGAAAGAACCTTTTGTAGCCAAACGAAATGACGCTTACGCATTACCAAATGCTAACGATTTAACGTTTTTAAAAGAGGGTTATGAGACTTTAGAGTTTTCATTTCCAGACGAAGATGGAAATATGGTATCCTTAAAAGATGACCGTTACAATGGTAAGGTAGTGATTGTGCAAATAATGGGAACTTGGTGCCCAAATTGTTTAGACGAAAGTAAATATTACACCAAATTTTACCAAGCTAATGCAGAACGTGGAGTTGAGATTGTAGCTTTAGCGTTTGAGTATGCCAAAACAGAAGATAAAGCCTTTAACAGTATCGCAAGATTACGTAAAAAACTAGATATCGCTTACCCAATACTTTTAGCGCAATACGGAACGTCTGATAAAGCCAAAGCCCAAGAAAAATTACCAATGCTCAACCATATATTATCTTATCCAACGTCAATATTTATTGACAAAACTGCAAAGGTGAGAAAAATACATACAGGTTTTGACGGACCAGCAACAGGTGAGAAGTATACTCAATTTAAGAGTGATTTTGAAGGATTTGTAGCTGAGTTATTGGCTGAATAATACTGATGATATTATATATGTTTTGAGAAAACTATATTTTCATATGCTTTTCCACTCACAACAAAATTCAATTTTCCAACATTTTTAAATTCGTTTTTTCATAGAATCGTATAGCTCTTTTATTTTTTATATATACGGTAAGCCAAATGGTATCTAATTGTAATGCTTTTGCTTGCTCTTCAGTAAAAGTTAGTAATTGATGTCCAATTCAGTAAATGCAATAACATTAAAATCATTTAAGGCAAGGTGTACTTTTCTTTCGCTTTAGATTTGTAGTGAACAAATAAAACGTAAAAACCATGTCATTACTAACAATAATTTTAAGTATTCTTTTACCGCCTCTAGCTGTCTTTTTAAAGTATGGCATTGGTAGTGAATTTCTTATAAGTCTTGTACTAACAATTATAGGTTGGTTGCCAGGCGTGATCTATGCATTTTATGTAAATAGCAAATAAAAAAATTATGGAAAATATATTAGTAGCTGGTGCCAATGGTACCACAGGAAAACAAATAGTAAATCTTTTGAAATCATCACAATACTTTAATCCTATTGCTATGGTAAGAAAAGAAGATCAAGCAGAGCAATTTAAAAATAAAAATGTTGATACAGTGTTAGCCGATTTAACGGAAGACTTAACACATACTATAAAAAATGTGGATAAAGTTATCTTCGCAGCAGGCTCTGGCGGAAAAAATGTAGTTGAAGTTGATCAAGAAGGTGCAAAGCGTTTAATTGCAGTGTCAAAAATGGCAAATATCAATAGATTTGTGATGTTAAGTTCTATGGGAGCTGATAATCCTGAAGCGGCTGAAGATTTGCAAGATTATCTAAAGGCCAAACAAAATGCAGATGAACATCTCAGACAAAGTGGGTTAAATTACGTAATTGTAAGGCCAGGAACGTTAAATAATTCTGAGCGTAAAGGAAGAATAAATTTAAAAGAAAAATTAGATACGCAAGGTGAAATTAGTAGAGCAGATGTGGCGCAAACTTTAGTCAGAGCTTTACACGATGATGCACCTTACAACATAACCTTCGAAATTATAGATGGAGATACTTTAATTGGAGAAGCAATGCATAAATTACAGACTGTTGTTAGTTAGGTTTTACCTATAGCATTTTTAGATAACACACGGATAAAGATTAATAACAAACAGTAAAATAAAACATAATGAAAGATTTAAATAATAAAACAGTAGCTATATTAGCAACAAACGGATTTGAAGAAAGTGAATTAAAATCACCAATGAATGCTTTAAAGGAAGCAGGTGCTGAGGTACACATTGTATCTCTAGAGTCTGGAGAAATTAAGGGTTGGTCAGATAGTAATTGGAGTAATTCTTACAATGTTGATAAAACCTTGAATGAAGTCAGCCAAAAAGATTATAACGCTCTAGTTTTGCCAGGAGGCCAAATTAATCCAGATTTACTACGAAAAGATAAAAACGCAGTAAACTTTGTAAAATCATTTTTTGAGAACCATAAACCCGTAGCAGCAATTTGCCATGCACCATGGTTATTGGCAGAAGCAGATGTGTTAAGAGGAAGAGAAATCACCTCTTACGACTCAATTAAGACGGATATGATTAACGCAGGTGCCAATTGGGTAGATAAAGAAGTGGTTTGTGATTCAGGATTAGTGACAAGTAGATCGCCCGAAGATTTACCAGCATTCAATAAAAAACTAATTGAAGAAGTTTACGAGGGTAAGCACAAAATGCAGACGGCATAGGGAAATAGTGATATGATAAAGAAGGAGAAAAGAGACGTATAATACGTCTCTTTTTTTGTCTTAACAATACGTTAATTAACATCTTAAAAAATTTCTTTAACAACTTCCTAACAGCATCGCTCTTGTAATGCTAGTAATTTGTGGTGGTAATAATTTAGTTTAGTAGTTGTTTCATTAATCAAAAAAACGAGTAGTTTCGTTTTAAAAGGTCTGGTCTTTGTTGGTGATCAGGCCTTTTTTTTTTATTCACGAAAACGGAGACACCTTATGTTTAACTTCACCGTTAACTAATATAATTCCAAATATTTCGATACTTATGCATTTGCCTATACGTATTCAAAATTACTTTATGTTCTGCTAAAGCAAGACTTGGGTCTAGTTTTAATACAGATTTAGCATAATAACGGGCAGATTGTAAAATGTCTTTATCTTTTATAATATCCGCAATTCTAAGATTTAAAACACCACTTTGCTGTGTTCCCATAATATCTCCTGGTCCACGCAATTTTAAATCTACTTCTGCAATTTCAAAGCCATCACTGCTGCGCACCATAGTTTGCAGTCTCGTTTTGCTATTCTCACCCAATTTATGGCTTGTCATTAAAATACAATAACTCTGTTCTGCACCTCTACCAACACGTCCTCGTAATTGGTGTAGTTGAGATAATCCAAAACGTTCAGCACTTTCAATAATCATTACAGAAGCATTGGGTACATTAACACCAACTTCAATGACTGTAGTGGCCACCATAATATGGGTTTCACCTTTAACAAAACGTTGCATTTCGTAATCTTTATCAGCTGGTTTCATTTTGCCATGTACAATCGAAATCTGATAAACTGGTATCGGAAACTCACGAGAAATACTTTCATAACCATCCATTAAATCTTTGTAATCCATTTTTTCACTTTCCTGAATTAACGGATAGACAATATAAATTTGCCGACCTAAAGCGATTTCATCTTTCATAAACTTGAAAACTTTAAGTCGATTGTTGTCGTAACGATGAACTGTTTTTATAGGTTTCCGTCCAGCTGGTAATTCATCAATTAAAGAAATATCCAAGTCTCCATAAACAGACATTGCTAAGGTTCTTGGAATTGGAGTTGCGGTCATAACTAACACATGTGGAGGAGAGGTGTTTTTGTGCCACAATTTACTTCTTTGTTTTACTCCAAATCGATGTTGTTCATCAATAATTGCGAGTCCTAAATTTTTAAATTTCACCTTATCTTCGAGCAATGCATGCGTGCCAACTAGTATCTGTAAATTGCCGTTTTCTAGATTTTCATGAATTTCTTTTCTTTCTGAAGCTTTACTTGAACCTTGAAGTAATGAAATACTGATATTTAATGGTTTACATAACTCAAGTAAACCATTATAGTGCTGTACTGACAAAATAGCAGTTGGAGCCATTAGGCAACATTGAAAACCGTTGTCAAGCCCCATGAGTATTGACATAAATGCGACTATCGTCTTTCCGGAGCCTACGTCTCCTTGCAAAAGCCTATTCATCTGCGCATTGCTCCCTAAATCTTGTCTTATTTCTTTTAAAACGCGTTTCTGTGCGTTGGTTAATTCAAAAGGTAAATGCGCGTTGTAAAACGTATTAAAATAGTGGCCAACTTTATCAAAAGGAAAGCCTTTTATTTTTGATTTATGAATCAGATTTTTAAGAATTAATTGCAGTTGAATATAAAATAATTCTTCAAATTTTAATCTAAATTGAGCTTTAGCTAAAAGCTCTGGAGTCTTCGGAAAATGAACATTAAAAAGCGCGTCTGATTTAGAAATTAATTTCAACTCCTCTCGAATAGAATCTGAAAGTGTTTCTACAAAACGTCCTTTGGTTTCCAAAAACAATTGTTGCATTATTTTGGTCACTACTTTATTGGTGATGCCTTTATTAGATAATTTTTCGGTAGAAGGATAAATCGCTTGCATGGCAGAACGCAAATTGTTTTCGTGCTCCGATTGTAACTCAATTTCGGGATGTGGCATATTGTATTTACCACTAAACCAATTGGTTTTTCCAAAAATCACATAGGTCTTTCCAATTTTTAAGCTTTCTCTAATCCACTTTTGTCCACGAAACCAAACCAGTTCCATAATTCCGGTTTCATCTCTAAAATCGGCAACTAAGCGTTTACCTCGTTTTTGTGCTACTTCCCTAAAACCTGTAATTTGTCCAATAAGCTGAACTTCAGCATTATTGCGTAATAATTCATTGATTTTGTAATATTTAGTGCGATCTATATAGCGATTTGGAAATAGATTGATGAGGTCTTGATACGTTTTTATACCCAATTCTGAACGTAGTAAATCCGCTCGGTTTGGGCCAACACCTTTGAGGTAATCTATTGGAGTTTGTAAATTCACGCTCATTAATGCGAATTTAATTAATTCCTGCGAAGACAGGAATCTCTTTTGGCGGAGAATTAAGCTTTGCTTCAGATAAAAAACCTATTACCTAGTAATTACTGCAATTTATACCGAAAAAACTTCTGTTACAGCGGAATCTCTTTTTGTGTCATTCAGAGCAAAGCGAAGAATCTCATAATCTACCTTCGCAAGAATGACATAAAATTGTAATTTGGTCTCATTGTTGATTCCATTTAATTCTATGAAGAAAATTCTTATCCTTTTTTGCTTTTTTATGTCGAGTGTGTCCTTTGCTCAGCAAACGGAATATGTGGATTTTTTGAAAGTTAGTGCGACTATTGGTTTTGAACCAGATTCGTCTATTGTTTACGGATCTGGAAAATATAGCTTTAAAATATTGAAATCTGTGGATTCAATCTATCTAGATGCAAAAGATTTTAAGCTAGATATGTCAATTCCCGACTATGTAAATAGTGGGTTGAAATATTCTTATGATGGAACTAAAATTTGGATAAAAGGTGATTTCAAGGTAGGAGATGAATATTATTTTCATATTGATTATGAAGTAATCCCTAAAAAAGCTATTTATTTTGTTAAGAGAAATGGTGAAAATCAAATTTGGACACAAGGCCAAGGTAAATATACAAGTCATTGGTTGCCGAGTATAGATGATGTGAATGAGAAAATTGTTTTCAATTTAGCTTTTTTGCTCAGATCTGGTGATGAAGTTATTTCAAACGGGTCTCTAGAGAAAAGATTTGATAAGCACTTATCTCAGGATATTTATGTGTTTAACATGCAAAAACCAATGTCCAGCTACTTAGTAGCTCTAGCTATAGGCAAATACAACAAAAAAACAGAAACTTCAAAAAGCGGAATTCCATTAGAATATTATTATTACCCAGAAGATTCTCTAAAAGTCGAGCCAACCTACAGATATTCTAAGCGTATGTTCGATTTTTTAGAAGAAGAAATTGGCTTTGCCTATCCTTGGCAGAATTACAAACAAGTGCCAGTTCACGATTTTTTATACGCAGGTATGGAAAACACGAGTTTAACTATTTTCTCAGATGCTTTTGTGGTGGACTCTATTGGTTTTAATGATAAAAATTACATTAACGTTAATGCGCACGAGCTGGCACATCAATGGTTTGGTGATTTGGTAACTGCCAAATCTGGTGAGCATCATTGGTTGCAAGAAGGGTTTGCAACCTACTATGCGCTTTTGGCAGAGCGCGATATTTTTGGAGAGGATCATTACTATTTTAAATTGTATGAATCTGCGCAAGACTTAGGTAGACAAGATGTTGCTGGCAGTGGTACAGCGCTCTTAAATCCAAAATCGAGCAGTCTCACCTTTTACCAACGTGGAGCATGGGTTTTGCATGCTTTGCGCGAAAAAGTGGGTGATCTTATATTTAGAAAAGTCGTTGAGAAGTATTTGGAAAAGTACCAATTTGCTAACGTAGACACTTCAGATTTTATCACGGAAGTAGAAACGCTTTACGAACAGGGTTTATCGGATTTTGTTGATACTTGGATTGTTCGGAAAGAATTTCCTTTTGATAATGCGATTGCACTTCTTAAAGAAAAATCAACTTACATTCAGGAATATATAATGGTAGATTGCGAAGCGAAAACTTCAAAATGTGCTGAGCAGCTTAAGTATTATATTTCGGATGAGGCTAAAGTGAAAATCATAGCACAAGCGCCAGAATTGGTAACGCCAGATACGTTTAAGAATAGATTAAAAGTGCGGCAAGCGATTTCTCAATATGTCACTAAAATTCCTGAACATCTAAAAGAAGATTATGAATCGTTACTCAATGACAAATCGTATATCACTATAGAAAGTGCGTTGTATAATTTATGGGTTAATTTCCCATTAGAGCGCTCAAAATATTTGAATAAGACTAAAGATATTATTGGTTTTGGTGACAAGAACGTACGATTGCTGTGGTTAGCCTTAAGTTTAAACACTCCAGAGTTTCAAACAGATAAAAAACAAGCTGCGTATGGTGAGTTATTGAGTTATACAGATAAAAGGCATAATGCCGATTTGAGGATAAGTGCTTTTCAGTATTTAGATTTAATAAAAGCTTGTAATTCTGAATGCCAGAAGAATTTAGAGGGAGCAAAATCGCATCATAATTGGAGATTGGTTAAGTTTGCAAAAGATGTATCTAAAAAATTGAATCAAAACAAAGGCTAATGAGAGCATTAGTAATTTCTGGTGGTGGAAGCAAAGGAGCCTTTGCTGGTGGAGTAGCGCAATATCTTATGGAGCGCGAAAAACGCAACTACGATATGTTTTTAGGGACTTCAACAGGAAGTCTTTTAGTACCACACCTCGCAGTCAACAAAATTGGTAAACTCTATGATATTTTCACTAATGTACAACAGCAAGATATTTTTAGCATTAGTCCATTTGTACAACGGCAAAAAGGAGATAGGGAGTATGTTTCTATAGATTTTGTAAATTCTATGTGGCAATTTATAAGACGCAAACGAACTTTTGGTGAGAGTAAAGCTTTAAGACGTAAAATACGTAGAGATTTTACTCTAGTAGAATATCAGAAGATTAAAAAGGAAAAGAACGACGTCGTAGTTACAGTTTCCAATTTATCTATGAATAGAGTGGAGTATAAGTCTATAAAAGATTGTAGCTACGAAGAGTTTTGTAATTGGATTTGGATTTCGTGCAACTACATTCCGTTTATGTCATTAGCGAAAGTGAACGGTTATGAATATGCGGATGGTGGTTTTGGTTGTGTTATACCCATTAGAGAAGCTATTTTAAGAGGTGCAACCGAAGTAGATGCTGTTGTTTTAGAGGCTGAAACTTTAGGTAAACAAAAAGTACTTGGTAAAAATCCGTTTTCACTAATGATAAGTCTTTTCGGGCATTTAATGGACCAAGTGGAGAATAATGATATTGTTCTTGGAAAACTTGCAGCAAAACATAGAAACGTTAAGTTGAATTTATACTACACACCAACAACACTTACGGAAAATTCATTGATTTTCAGCAAACGCCTCATGGAAAAATGGTGGAAAGAAGGCTATGAGTATGCGGAAATGAGACATGAGAAGAGTAGTTAGTAAAAAGTGTAAAGTGTAAAATTTTCCGTGCATAAAGTCTAGCCTTTATAATTTTTTTGGATTTTATCAAAAAACACTTTGTGAATCTCTGTGATTTATCTGTGGAATAAATTTAAGCTTCATGCCTTCAAAAATCAACCGCAATAAAGTCTTCCCTTTGGGAAGATTTAGATGGGACTACCAAATCTCACCAACTTCTTGCTTTATATAAGATAACGCAGTGCTACTTGGTGATTGCTTATCCATTAAATCTGTTAATACAACTTCTCTTAGCTTATTAGCTGTATCTGTTTTTTCGAGCATATTTGCCTTTCTAATCATTTGAATGGTTGCATTTTTGGCTGCTAAAATGATGTTCCAACATTCGTCCGTAACATAGATTTGCTGTGATAGATTATGTTCAAATTCTTGTTGAATTGTTGCTATAAGTAAATTTTCGTAATCATCTTTACTTGAAGATGTTGGATGTACTCTAGTTAGTAATTTAGAAGGCGCAATACGTTCTAAAAATAAAGCCATACGTTCATAAGCTTGTAGTCGTATTGGTAAAGTATCTTTTTGCATGTCTTTTTGCAATAAAAAACGTCGTCTACCAGCTTCATTTTCGATATGCTGTTTAAAAAAATAATAAGCAATGGCTCCGACCAAAAGGGCAGGTAGTAAACTAAAAAGTAATTCTATTATTTTATCTATATCCATAAATTATGCTTTTATAACAAACATAGTTTGTTTTTAATAATTGAACAAGAACGTGTTTTGAGATGTTTTTAATTAGGTATGACTTTACGTTTTATAACCACCCAAATGCTCACATTCCTTTAAAGATTGCATGCCATTAAAAGGTACAACGGTTTTGATATAACCATAAGTTCTATCTAAGTCTGAAGATAAATTATGATCATCTACATTAACCTCTATATCTGTCATTTTAAATTGGCAAGGATGTTCATAACCAGCAGCATGCGTAATTTCTAAAAACTCTTTTCTAAAGGTTTTAAAATATTGTCCTGCACGTTCAGATTTTAACGGTACATCTATTCCGCGTTGCAACCATTGACTCTGTGTAGCAACACCACTTGGGCATTTGTTGGTATGACATATTTTAGCTTGTATACAACCAATACTCATCATGGCTTCACGCGCCACATTAATAACATCGACACCCATTGAAAACGCCATTGCAGCTTTACCAGGAAAGCCTAATTTACCGCTACCTATAAAAACCACTTGTTTTTCCAATCCTTTTTTCTGAAATAATTTATAAATATCTCCAAAGGCATAAACCCATGGTAATGAAACATGATCCGCAAAACTTGGTGGTGCAGCACCAGTGCCACCTTCACCACCATCTACGGTAATAAAATCTGGACCTTTACCAGTGTTTTTCATAATATCGGTAAGCTCTTCCCATTGGTCTAATTTTCCGATGGCAGCTTTAATACCAACAGGCAAACCTGTTTCTTCAGCAATAGCTTCTATAAAATCTACCATTTCTGGTAGTGTAGAAAATGCTTTATGATTTGGTGGAGATAGAACTGTCTTACCAACTTCAACACCACGAATTTCTGCAATTTCAGCAGTTATTTTTGCACCAGGTAAAACTCCACCTTTTCCAGGTTTTGCGCCTTGAGACAATTTTAATTCTATAGCACGAATAAAAGGATTGTCCTCAACCAATTTTTTCATCTTATCCATAGAAAATCCACCATCATCAGCACGTACTCCAAAATAACCTGTCCCAAAATGAAATACAACATCACTACCATTACTATGATAAGGGGATAAACCACCTTCACCAGTGTTATGGTATGCTCCAGCAATTTTGCAACCTTTGTTAAGTGAGTCTATTGCTCTAGCAGATAAAGAGCCAAAACTCATTGCAGATACGTTAATTACAGACCCAGGACGATATGGTTTTCTGCGCTTGTTGTGTGCACCAATAACTTTTGCACATGGTAAAAAATATTTGTCTTTGGCATTAATATGATTGTCTTCTACTTTAAAAGGTAGCATCGCATTATTAATAAATATGTGCTGATGCGCATAAATATCACGATCTGTACCAAAGCCTTCGTAGTTATTTTCGCTTTTAGCAGAGGCATATATCCAACCACGTTCAATACGATTAAATGGTAATTCTTCTCTGTTGTTAGCTATAAAGTATTGTCTAATTTCTGGACCAATACTCTCAAATAGATATCTAATATGCCCAACTATTGGGTAGTTGTGACTAATGGTGTGTTTGCGTTGTAAAATATCGCGAATAGCGATAATGACTAAAACTACTAATATCCAAACCCACCATGCAATATCGCTTAAAAATTCTAATATGGAATCCATAAAATTAATTTAAGAAGTAAAGATATTTAAAATAAATCGTTCTCAATGTACTGAAACTTTATCTTTATAGTATGAATAAAAAACAGAAAAAATGGTTTTTAGTAATTAGTATAGTATTGCTCATTTTTCTTGCAGGCATTTTTGCAGCTAATCAAATCATAAAAAATAAAATACAAACTAAAATTGCTCAGTTACCAGATCACATTAAACTAACTTATGGAGATATCAGTGTTAATTCCCTCTTTGGAAATTTTATAATTGAAAACCCAGAACTAGAAGTCCTTGGTAAAACAACTAACAAGCAGAATATGGCTCTAAAACTAGAGCGTATCAGTATAAACGATATTGGCTATTGGGATTACCTAGTTAATGATGAGATTACTATAGATAAAATTATTTTGAAAGAGGCAATTGTGAATTACAAGCATAATCCTTTGGTTGAAAATGAGTCTTATGACAAAGCTACTTATGAATCATTGAAGAAAAATTTGAGTATCAGAAAAATTGTAATAACGAATTCTGATATTTATATGTCTGACTACGAAACTGATTCAACACTCCTAAAAACTGAAAAATTGAATTTTGAAATCACAGGATTGAATCTCAAACCAAGAGAAAAATCCGAAAAAATTACATATAAAAATATCAAAATCAACACAAAAGCCTTAAAGTATAGCTTGAATAGTTATGACAACATATTCATTGATGAGATTGAACTGAATGAAAACAATTTGAGGCTTTCAAATTTAAAATTGAAAACAAAGCACAGCAAAACGAAACTTTCAGAGCTTTTACAATCTGAACGCGACCATTTTAATATGGAGATACCAACTGTTAACTTTCAAGATTTAGACTTTGGTTTTAATGCTAGTGCTAAATTTTATATCAGTTCCAAAAGCGTAGTCATAAATCAACTTAGCACTAATATCTATAGAGATAAATTAGTTGCTGACGATTTAACATCAAAGCCGCTTTACAGTGAAATGCTTAGAGATTTAAATTTTGACCTCACGTTAAATGAAATTGAAATTATAAACGGAAAAATCTCATATGCAGAAAACGTGAATGCTAATGAAACTGTGGGACGACTCGATTTTAGTAACGTAAATGGAACATTCACTAATTTCGGAAATACCTTCGGAGGTGCTGAGACGACCATTGCAATTAATTCGATATTTATGGATAAAACACCTTTAAAAGTCGATTGGAATTTTAAGGTACAAGACCCAACAGACCGTTTTGTATTTAAAGCAGATTTAGCTGCAATGAAAGCAGACCAAATGAATCAGTTTACCGCACCAAATTTAAAAGTGAAACTAGAAGGCGAATTACAGCAAACCTATTTCACAGTAGATGGTAATGCGCGCACCTCAAGTATTGATTTAAAAGTAAAATACGACGATTTTAAAGTATCTGTTTTAAAAGACAATGGTAAGGAACGTAAAAAACTTTTATCCGGACTCCTCAACTTATTCATTTCAAAAGATAGCGACGATGAAGCCAATAAATTCCGACATGGAAATGCAGATCAAGTAGAGCGCGATGTTACAAAATCAGTATTCAATTTTGTATGGGTAAACATCAGCTCTGGCTTACTATCTGCAATGGCAGGTGATGGTGAGAAAGAAAACTGATTAGTTGTTTAAGTAATCTAAAGTGAGTTGCGTAAACGCTTTTACACCTAGCAACATCCCACTTTCATCAATCATAAAGTCTGGAGTGTGATGCGGAAATGCACCTTTAGAATCTTCACTTGGTGCCATACCTCCTAAAAAGAAATAAATTCCAGGAACTACTTCTTGAAAATAAGAAAAATCCTCTCCTCCAGTAGTCGCTTTCATCAATTGAACGTTCTCTGCTCCTGCAACGTTTTGAAGCGATGGCAACATTTGTTCTGTTAATTCAGGATTATTAAACGTAATAGAGGTTTGATTTCTAAATGAAATTGTAGCTTCTCCACCATAAGCTTTCGCTATGGTTTCTGTCATGGCTTTCATGCGTCTTTCTATCATTGAGCGCATATCTGGGTCTAAAGTTCTTACAGTACCAATTAATTCTGCGGTTTCGGGTATAATATTAAATCGTGTTCCTGCTGTTATTTTACCAACTGTAATTACTGCAGCTTCATCGGTTAACTTAGCTTCTCGGCTTATAATAGTCTGTAAACCATCAATAATTTTTGCCGAAATTAAAATAGGGTCAACTCCAGACCAAGGCTGAGAGCCATGCGTTTGTTTCCCTTTTACATTAATAACAAAGCGTTCAACCGAAGCCATAATACCACCTTTTTTGTATTTTAAAACTCCAACAGGTGTGCCTGCATTAATATGAAGTCCAAATATAACATCTGGCTTAGGATTCTCTAAAACACCCTCTTTAATCATTAGTTTAGCACCACCTTCTTCACCTGGTGGAGGCCCTTCTTCTGCTGGTTGAAAAATAAACTTAACTGTACCTTTTATTTTGTCTTTATGTTTAGATAAAACTTCGGCAGTTGCCATTAAAATAGCAATGTGTGTATCGTGACCACAAGCATGCATCACACCAGTTTCTGTGTTTAAAAATTTTGTTGTTACTGTAGATTTAAATGGTAAATCATTACGTTCTGTTACTGGTAATGCATCTATGTCTGCTCTTAACGCGACAACCTTGCCTGGTAAATCACCTTTTAATACACCCACAACTCCTGTTATGGCGATTCCGGTTTCAACCTCTAATCCTAATGACTTTAAATGTTCTGCAATTTTTTTAGCTGTTTTAAATTCTTGATTAGATAATTCTGGGTTTTCATGAAAATGTCTACGCCATTCAATTAATTGGTCTTCAATATTAATTATATCTTGTTCCATAGTATGTTGTGCAAAAGAACAGGAACATGCCAATACTACTAAAGCTAAAAAGATCTTCATAAGTTTATAATTTGCACTAAGATATTGAAATTTCATAAAACAAAAGTCTTAATACTTTGTTTATAATTATTACCATTTCTCTATGGTAATACCTAATACTATTATTAATTTCACAATTCGAAAAATTTAGTCTTTGGAAAAGTATCTCAGTCAACTTAATAGCGCACAATTAGAACCCACTTTACAGAAAGATGGCCCAATGATTATCATTGCTGGTGCAGGTTCTGGGAAAACACGTGTGCTGACATATCGTATAGCGTATTTAATGAGTCAAGGTGTTGATGCATTTAATATTTTAGCATTAACCTTTACAAATAAAGCTGCCAAAGAAATGAAAGGCAGAATCGCTGATATTGTTGGAGATGGAGAAGCAAAAAATTTGTGGATGGGAACGTTTCACTCTGTTTTTGCTAAGATTCTTCGTTTTGAAGGTCATCATTTAGGCTTTCCAAGTAATTTTACAATTTACGATACGCAAGATTCTCAAAAACTTCTTGGTTCTATCATCAAGGAAATGGGATTAGAAAAGGATATTTATAAAACCAAACAAGTATATAGCAGAATTTCTTCTTATAAAAACAGTCTTATAACTGTAAAAGCATATTTTAAAAATCCAGAATTAATGGAAGCCGATGCAGCAGCGAGACGTCCAAAAATGGGTGAAATCTACGCGAATTATGTAGAGCGCTGTTTTAAGGCTGGAGCTATGGATTTTGATGATTTATTATTGCGTACCAACGAGCTATTAACACGTTTTCCTAATGTATTGGCGCAATATCAAAATAAGTTTCGCTACATATTAGTAGATGAGTACCAAGACACCAACCATTCACAATATTTAATTGTTAGAGCATTGGCTGACCGTTTTCAAAATATATGTGTTGTAGGTGATGATGCACAAAGTATTTATGCGTTTCGTGGTGCTAATATTAATAATATTCTGAATTTTCAAAAGGATTACGACGATGTAAAAATGTATCGCTTAGAACAGAATTACCGTTCTACGAAAAATATTGTTGGTGCTGCAAATTCAGTAATTGAACATAATAAAACCAAACTCGATAAAATTGTTTGGACAGCCAACGACATTGGCGAAAAAGTAAAAGTGCATCGCTCAATGACCGATGGTGATGAAGGACGTTTTGTAGCTAGTACTATTTGGGAAACTAAAATGAACCAACAATTACTTAACAGTGACTTTGCAGTTTTATACCGCACCAATGCGCAATCTAGAGCTATTGAAGATGCATTGAGAAAACGTGATATTCCTTATCGTATCTATGGTGGTTTGTCGTTTTACCAACGTAAAGAAATTAAAGATGTTACCGCATATTTACGTTTAATATTGAATTCAGCAGACGAAGAAGCTTTAAAACGTATTATCAATTATCCTGCTAGAGGTATTGGTCAGACAACTGTAGATAGGTTAGTGGTTGCAGCAAATGCAACAGGAAAAACGATTTACGATCTTATTAAGAATATCGATTCCATTTCAATAAATATTAATAATGGTACAAAAAATAAGCTTAGAGATTTTGTAACGCTTATTGAGAGTTACAAAGTGATGAACCAAACAGCAAATGCTTTTGATTTATCTGAGCATGTTACTAAAACCAGCGGATTAATTAGGGAACTGAATAAAGATGGAACTCCAGAAGGTGTTACACGAATAGATAACGTGCAAGAATTATTAAATGGTATCAAGGATTTTGTTGAAGGCCAGATGGAACTTGCGGATGCTGGTGATTCATTAGCAGAATTCTTAGAAGATGTGGCTTTGGCTACAGATTTAGATGCAGACAAAGGTGACCCAGATCATGTAGCTTTAATGAGCATACACATGGCGAAAGGCTTAGAATTTGGACATGTATTTATTGTGGGCATGGAGGAAGATTTATTTCCGAGTGCCATGAGTATGAATACTAGAAGCGAACTTGAAGAAGAACGTCGTTTATTTTACGTAGCTTTGACACGAGCGGAAAAACAAGCGTATTTAACTTATACGTTGTCGCGATATCGCTGGGGAAAATTGATTGATGCAGAACCAAGTCGTTTTATCGAAGAGATTGAGGATGCGTTTGTTGACATCGTTACTCCGTTAAAAGAGCAACGTTTTAACCCAATGTTAGATGAATCAATATTTGGGGATATTGAACCTAACCGAGTACGATTTGCTAAACCTAAAATTGCCAAAATGCCAAAAAAGAAAGCTAAACCAACACCCGAGAATTTTAAAATTAGTGCACCTAAACAAATGACGCCTGTGGCACAAGCTGAGAGTGTTTCTAATACATACGATGAAAAATTAGTCGTTGGTGCAAAGGTTAATCACGAAAGATTTGGTCGCGGAGAAGTCATTAAAATAGAAGGTAAGGGAGCTGATGCAAAGGCAGAAATTAAATTTCAAAAAGGAGACGTTAAAAAATTACTTTTGCGTTTTGCTAAACTTCAAATTTTGCATACAAAGTAATTAAACTACAAATACATTTCTATAAATAATTTTAACTTAATTGTGGTGTCCAATAAATTCAATCCAACCCATCCATGACCCTCGTTAGGATATAATGTAAATTCATGTATAACGTTAAGTTCTTCGAGTTTATCTCTCATGGCAGTTCCTTGAGTTGTTGGTATTAAAGGATCTAATGCACCATAAAACAAGATTGTTGGTGGTGCTGATGAAGTAACTTGATGAAAAGGACTCACTTCTTCTAAAAAAGCGGTTGAGGTATCGGTTCCAAATGATTCAAAAAGTTCTTGTAACACTGGGTCATCATTATTTACATAAGCAGGATCTGTAAAGTTGGTTGGTCCAACTACACTACATACCATATTAGTTTGGTTATCACTATCAAAAGCGTAACTCCACAATAATGATAAATGTGCACCAGCACTAACGCCTACAAATCCAATAGTGTCAGAGATTGAATAATAACTCTCATTAGATTCTAAAAAATCCACAACACTTGTGATATCATCAATTTGCATTGGGTATGGTTGGTTGTTCGCATCTGCCAATCTGTAATTGATATTTACTACTGCATATCCAGACATTTGATCTTTAATAAACGTCTTAAAAGCATTCATATCTGCTTTGTCACCAGAGGTCCATCCGCCTCCATGTACAAGAATTATAGTTTTTGTTTCTGTATTTCTATTAGGAGGTAGGTATAAGTCAAAGATCTGGTCGCTGTCATTTCCATATGCAATATTAAATGCTTCGTATGGTGACTCGGTATCTAAAGTATTTGAAGGATTTTCATCAGTACTATTAGAATCACATGAGCTGAAAATGCTTATTGCTAATAGAAATACAAGAAACTTAAAAGTTTTCATTTTTTTTTATTTACATTAATAACGTCATTAGTAATATACAAATTATACTCATATCTTAGTATTATAATAAATTTCTAAATTATGAAAAAGCTTTTATTTCTATTTGTTCTATTACAGTTCTCTCTTTGCTTTGCACAACGTCCAAATGGTGGGCGAAGAGGAAACAACAATACTGGTCAAGCCACAAAACAACCATCAACGCCAAAATTTGAATCTGTTAAAGTTGCAGGTATTTTAAAATATGACGCTAAAAAAGTATTAAAAAAATTAAAATTAAAGAAGAGTGATTCTATTTCTAAAGTTGTAACAAGTCACATAAATATTTATAACACCGAAATTGAGAAAATTAAAGCAACACATAAAGATTTATTTGAAGCTTTGGATATTGTTGTAAACCAAAATATGGAAGCAGCAATAAAGACTAGGAATAGAGAAGGAATGCAAGAAACTAGAAAGATGATTGATGAAAAGCTGAATCCTATTAGAGAAGACGTTATAACGCATCAGAATCAATTAAATTCATCATTCGAAACGATACTCAAAGAAGAGCAAAATACTAAGTGGCTAGAGTATCAAAAATCTCAAATAGCAAAATTAAGACCAAAGCGTCGCGGCAATGATGCCAGAAATAGACCAGATAATACTTCTGGCAGATCTAGAAGATCAAGAGGTTAGTTGTATGGCAGAATTCATTAAAATATATGAAGAAAACCCAAATCCCAAAGCCGTTCAAGAAGTTGTAAAAGTACTTAGAAACGGAGGTTTAATAATTTACCCTACAGATACAGTATATGGTTTAGGTTGTGATATAACCAATATAAAAGCATTAGAAAAAATTGCTAGAATTAAAGGTGTAAAGCTAGAGAAGTCTAATTTTTCATTTGTATGTTCAGATCTAAGTAACCTCAGTGATTACGTAAAGCAAATAGACACAGCAACCTTTAAAATCTTAAAACGTGCATTGCCAGGTGCATATACGTTTATTTTGCCTGGATCAAAAAATCTTCCTAACCCTTTTAAAAAACGAAAAACGGTTGGTATTAGAGTACCAGATAATTCCATTGCCTTAGCTCTAGTAAATGCGCTTGGCAATCCCATTGTTTCAACATCTATAAGAGACGATGATGACGTTTTAGAATACACAACAGATCCAGAATTAATTCTCGAAAAATGGAATAAACTTGTAGATATTGTTGTTGATGGTGGTTTTGGCGGTAATGAAGCTTCAACTATTATTGACCTATCTGTTGAGCCTGCCGAAATAATTAGGGAAGGGAAGGGAAGTTTAGAGATTTTTTAGTCAATTGAAACTCGACATCTTTTATTGTTCTATTTGTAATAGATTTTTTTTTACATTTATAATCCTTATCCGCTTAAGACTAATTAATTCGTGCTTTTTATAATGGCTATTTAAGTATGTTATGATCCCAAAAACGGTCGAAAAAGAAAAGGCGACATTTCTGCCACCTTAAATGTTTTCACAACGGAATAATCCTTATTGTGATTTGCTTTAACAATCTAGAAAACTAGCTGTTTTTTATGAATACGGTTTTCCATAAAGTAAACCGGTTGTGATTTTTTAATTTTAAAAAAGAAAGAGTTTCATATGAAAAAACTCTTTCTATGAAAGCAATACACAAGACATACTAAAAATATGCTGAGAATTGAAATAAATCTTAAATAGTTTAAAGTATCAGAAGCAAGGTTTAGAAGCTATTTTCAATGGTGGATATCACAACCACTTTCAGATTTAAGTACAAATATAATAATCTATATTTAGTATGTAAAAACATTTTATTATTTTTACTAGTATTTGAATACAAGCTATTAAAAAATAATGATTAATTACAAAAATAAAAAACCACTACCGAAGCAGTGGTCAAGATTTTCTCTGTGGCTCTATGGCCTTATTGTGAATTGTCTTTCAGATAACAAATATAAGAAAATATAAATTATAAAGAATTTGGATTATGAAAAAATTAGGTTTGGATTTGGGCAGTTCGTCAATTGGATGGTTTTTAAGAGAAGATGAAGAAATATTAAACTATGGTTCAATTATTTTTGATTCAGGAATGGTTAAAGGGACTTCTGGTTATTCATCACCAACTAAGGACAGGAGAGAATACCGTTTAAAACGTAATCCTATTAGGGCTAGAAAGTATCGTAAAAAACTAATTCTACAAACGCTTGTTGATAATGGAATGGTGCCATTAGAAAGTTATGAACTAAAAAAATGGACTAACTATAGAAAAGGAAAATATAAAGAATTTCCCTCGAATTCAAATTTTAAAGATTGGTTAGCTTGTAATTTTCGATTTGATGGAGGGACAGTTTATAAGAATCCATATGATTTAAGGGTTAAAGCCATAAATGAAAAACTGACAAAATTAGAATTAGGAAGAGCGTTATATCATCTTGCTCAAAGAAGAGGATTCAAAGACATTGGAGAAACCAACAAAGAGACCCAAAAACAAATTGATAGAAGAAAGGAAAGCGGTTTTCAAGATGCGCTAAGTAATCATCGTACAATTGCCGAAGCACTTCAAAAAGAATATTTGGAAAAAGGTATGCGAGCTAGAGATAATTATCCTTATCGTGACGAATATGAAGATGAATTATTGCAAATACTATCGAAACAGGGTTTTTCGCTCAAAAAAAATGATAAAGGTAAGTTTAAAAACAAATTTGTGAGTGATACTCGTAAGGCTATAATTTGGCAGCAACCTTTAAAAACTCAAAAAGGTAACATAGGAAAATGCACGTTAGAGCCTAAAAAAAGAAGGTGTTCAGTTTCTCATCCTTTGTTTGAAACTAATAGAGCTTGGCAGTTTATCAATACCATTAAATATAAGAAAAATGCAGATGATAGTTTTGAATTTATTCCACAAAAGTATCGCGATCATCTTTTTCATTCTGTTTTTCTGAATCAATCTGGAAATTTCAAATTTGAAAAATTAAGAAAAGCACTTGATAAATTGTTTCAAAAGAAAATGATTTATAACTACAGACTTGACGAAAAGAAAGGAACTTATGAAACAACAATAGCAGGAATGCCATTTTGTAAAGGTGTAATTAAAATCCTTGGTGATAAAGCTTTGACAGATATATTGAGTATTGAAGAATATACTCAAAGTTCAATGCCAAAAAATCACGAAAATTATTCCTTGCTCGATATTTGGCATAATATCACAGAATTCGATGATGAAAATCTTTCAGAGTTTGGTAAACAAAAACTTAATCTTGATTTTATTGAGCGTAAAAGAAAAGGGGAAATTGAAAGTACTTCGCCTTTATTAATTCTTAAAGAAACATTGCCACAAGGTTATGGCAATTTAAGTCAGTTTGTTTTGCGTAAAATTATTCCATTACTAAAAAAAGGGTATATCTACAATGATGCTGTATTGTTAGCTAACCTTAAAGAAGCCTTAGGAGTTAATTACGAACGGCAAAAGGATAAAGTAATAACAGTTTTGAATGAAGCTACAAAATTTTATAAAGAGCATAAAACCACAATTATTATTACTAACAAACTGATTGAAAATTATAAAGGTGAAATTGAGGCAAATTTAAATGGCCAAGAAAACACGCTTTTTGCTCAAGGAGATTTTCAATACTTGCTTAAAGATTCAGATAAAGATGATATTATTAAAGCATGTATAAACCATTTTGGAGAAAATAGATGGAAAAATGTGCCAAATAATGAAAGTATAATAAACGAAGTAGGTAAAGAATACCAAGAGTTTTTCTTTGATAAAAATAGAGCTTATAGGAAATTAGAAACTCTTCAAGATATTTTTGAAGATTTACTCAATAAGGAAGAGATAATTTTTAAGAAACCACTCTATCATCATTCCAATAGAGATAATATTTATGGAAATCCTATTAAATATCGAAATACAGATATCGAAATTTTGCCATTAGCTAAAACCAATTCTATAAAGAATCCAATGTTCAACAAGGCTATGAGCATTTTACGTAAATTGGTAAATCAACTTATTGTAGATGGTGTTGTAGATAATGATACTGAAATTATTGTTGAAGTTGCTAGAGAACTAAATGATAACAATAAAAGAATTGCAATTGAACGTTACCAAAAACAACGCGAAGCAAAAAGAAATAAAATTAGAGTGTTTTTAGAAGAATACAAGGCTAAAGAAAAATCTTCTCTTAATGTAGAAGAAAACATCCATCAGTTTGAACTTTGGGAAGAACAGATTTTTGAAGAAACCGAAGATGAAACAGGTAGTGCGTACAAGAATGTTGACCGAAAAGAAATTCTTAAAGAAAATAACGCCATAAAGCGATACGAACTTTGGATGGAACAGAAAGGTCAGTGTATGTATACTGGTAAAATGATTTCAATAAGTCAGCTGTTTTCATCAACAACCAACATAGAGCACACAATACCTAGAAAATTACTTCCAGATAATACTTTGGCAAATCAAACAATTGCTTTTGCAGATTATAATACAAATATAAAGGGAACGGAATTACCTGTTCATCTTCCTAATTATAGTAAAAACGTTGCAGGAGTAGGAACGGAAATTGAACCAAGACTTCAACAATGGAAAACAATTAGAGATGGGTTTAAAAAAGCTTTTGAAACAAGGCAAAAGCCAAATGGTGCTGAGGATGAAAATACAAAAAACATACGTATTCAAGATAAGCATTTCTATAGGATGCATTATGATTATTGGAATGATAAATTAGATCGTTTTACGAGAACTGATGTAAATGATAAATGGGCAAGAAGACAATTAACAGATACTCAAAATATAAGTAAGTACGCAAGGGAGTTTTTAAAAACCTATTTTTTTAAAGTAGCTGTTCAAAAAGGTTCTACAACGGCAGAATTTAGAAAAATGCTTGGATTGGAAGACAAGGATAATCAAAAAGATAGAAACGCTCATACGCACCATACAACAGATGCAGCTGTTCTTACTTATATTCCTACAAACGCTAGTAGAAGAGATAAACTGATAAAGAATTCTTTTGCACTAAAGGATGAAACTGATAAACAGTTACGATATACACCTTACCCTAATTTTAATGCGCAATCCATTAAACACAATATAGAGAATAATACGCTTATTTATAATTTCACAAAAGATAATATTACTACACAAACTTTTAAAAAAGTACGAATAGCTGGTGAAATTCAATATAAGAGAGATACAAATGGGAATAAAATACTATCTAAGCCATTAATATCTAGAGGAGATACTATACGAGCATCTTTATTTAAGGATTCTTTCTTAGCAAAAATTAGAGATGTGGAACGATTTGATGATGGACAGCCAAAACGAAATGAAGATAATACGGATTGGGTTTATAAAAAAGGTGAAGAAGAATTTATTTTTGTAAAGAACGAGCCTATTTCAAAAATAAACAAAGCTAAAATAAAAGATATCGTTGATCCAGAACTTGCTAAACTCGTCGAATCCCAATTGGGAAAGGATAAAATTTTAGACTGGCAAGGTAAAGTTATTAGACACGTCCGAATTAAGAAAAAAGCTGGTAGACAAGTTAAGTCTCGTGTTGATTATAAAAGTGAAAAAGATTATAAAAATTCTTATTATGCTGAAAGTGGTTCAATACCGTATGGGATTATGTTGTTTAACCCAAAAAGTGACCAACGGATTTTATTGCAAGCACACGCTTATCAAATAGCAGAGGTGTTTCGGGAAAAAAGAAAATTTGATATTGATTTGTTCGTTGACAAATTCTATCCTGATTATTCTAGTTTTAAAAAATTACTATTGAGAGTAGGGCAAAACCTTATTGTATTAAATAATGATGAGGAATTCGAGAAACGCTTAGAAAAAGAATTTCAGAAAAATAGACTATACAAAATTGTAAAGATTGATAATGGCAGTCTGTGGCTCAAATATCATCTTACAGCTATAGCTGATAATGACTTAGATTTAGTTGTAAAACAGAAAAAAGATGAATTGCTTTGGAATTACGAAAAGGAATTGGGATTAGGTAAGGTTAGAGAGGATGATTCCATAAAAGATTTAAAAACTAGAAATGAAGTTTATGAACGTAAAAAATTTAGTTTTTCTAGTTATAATGATTTTAGAATTAAAAGAATAGTTGACAACTTTGGAAAACAAAAAGCTTCCAAAATAAAGTCAGAACTCAGTAAATACAAAAAAGTTGCTTCATTTATAGAGGTTGAAGGAGAAACACCTTTGTTAAAATTAAATACTTCTAACAGTTGGAATTTTCTTTATGAAAATACAGATTTTGATATTTCAATATTAGGAAAAATTAAGTTTAAAGAATGATAAAAAGAACCCTATTTTTCGGTAATCCTGCCTATTTAAGCACCACGAACAATCAATTGATTCTAAAATATCCTGACTTAGAGGAAGAAAAAACCATACCTATTGAAGATTTGGGATTTGTGGTTTTAGAACATCCGCAAATCACCATTACTAATGGTTTATTAATGAAGTTAGTACAAAATAAAACAGCTGTTATTACTTGCGACAAACAACATATGCCGTGTTCGTTTTTTCAACCTTTGGTTGGTCATAGTGAACAAACCGAACGTATGCGACACCAATTAAATGCTAGCATGCCATTAAAAAAGCAATTATGGCAACAAACGGTAACGCTAAAAATTACTAACCAAGCCAATCATTTTTTATCTAGAGGAAAAAATGCATTACGTTTAAAGCGGTATGCCAAAGACGTAAAAAGTGGCGACTTTGGCAATGAAGAAGCCCTTGCAGCCGCTTTTTATTTTCAAAATCTTTTTGATATTAAAAACTTTAGTCGTAATCAAAAAGATATTGCGCCCAACAATTTACTTAATTATGGTTATGCCATATTACGAGCAGTAGCAGCAAGAGCATTGGTAAGTAGTGGCTTGTTGCCATCGGTAGGCATATTTCATCATAACAAATACAATCCCTTTTGTTTGGCAGATGATATCATGGAACCTTACCGACCTTTTGTAGATGCTTTGGTCTATGATATTGTAGAAAGTGGTTGCAATATTGAAGAACTAAACCGTAACATTAAATCTCATTTATTAATGATTCCTGCTATAGATGTGATTATAGATGGTAAACAAAGTCCGTTGATGAATGCTATGAGTCGCACAACATCTAGTTTGTATGATTGTTTTGAAGGTAGCAGAAGAAAAATTTTATATCCAGAATTTAGATCATCATTACAAACCTTTGCAAACTAATTGAACTATGCACTATGGAATCTTATCTAACCCGATTAAATCAATATAGAAGTATGTGGGTTTTGGTCTTTTTCGATTTACCTACCGAAACCATAACGGAACGTAAAGTAGCGTCTCGGTTTAGAAAGAATTTAATTAAAGATGGTTTTGCGATGTTTCAGTTTAGTATTTATATGCGTTTTTGTCCAAGTCGCGAAAATGCAGCGGTACATATTAAGCGTACCAAAAACGGGTTGCCCAAAAAAGGAAAGGTCTGTATTATGCAGATTACCGATAAACAATTTGGAATGATGGAGCTTTTTCACGGCCAAAAAGAAATAGAACCCGAAACACCAAGCCAACAGCTAGAACTATTCTAGAAACCAAAATGTCACACTGAGCGCAGTCGAAGTGCTATTGACAGTTGAAAATTTTCAAATCTTACAGGTAGTTTTAAAAAGCAGAAAACCAGCCTGTTACAGCTAGTATTCTGCGAATTATCCATAAAATTAAGGAACTGAAAGCAATTCACAACCCGTGTGTGTTTTACCGATACCTGAGCGATTCTGCGAATTATCCATAAAATTAAGGAACTGAAAGCAATTCACAACCACGAAGCCATTTATCTAATGCTCCTAGATTCTGCGAATTATCCATAAAATTAAGGAACTGAAAGCAATTCACAACAAGCAAAGATGATTTAGGCTCAACCATGTATCTGCGAATTATCCATAAAATTAAGGAACTGAAAGCAATTCACAACGCTGTTATATTTGAAGAAGATAGTGTTATATCTGCGAATTATCCATAAAATTAAGGAACTGAAAGCAATTCACAACGGATTGCATGTGATTTCTATATGCATCTAGTCTGCGAATTATCCATAAAATTAAGGAACTGAAAGCAATTCACAACCCTGGTCTAAAACACTCTCCTTAGAATGTTTCTGCGAATTATCCATAAAATTAAGGAACTGAAAGCAATTCACAACTATTGGAACATCTTGTGTTACTGTTACGTTTCTGCGAATTATCCATAAAATTAAGGAACTGAAAGCAATTCACAACCCAGCGTGAGGTGTCTAAGGCCTTACAAAATCTGCGAATTATCCATAAAATTAAGGAACTGAAAGCAATTCACAACAATTCCATAGTTTTTAATTTTAATATTTGTTCTGCGAATTATCCATAAAATTAAGGAACTGAAAGCAATTCACAACGCGTAACCCTGTGGTGTTGTATTACCATGATCTGCGAATTATCCATAAAATTAAGGAACTGAAAGCAATTCACAACGGCGGCTTGTAAGGTACATCAAAATGCTTTTCTGCGAATTATCCATAAAATTAAGGAACTGAAAGCAATTCACAACTGCTTGCCATTTATCAAGTGTTTTAATTTCTCTGCGAATTATCCATAAAATTAAGGAACTGAAAGCAATTCACAACTATCTACGCTTGTAAGCACGTAACCAATCTTCTGCGAATTATCCATAAAATTAAGGAACTGAAAGCAATTCACAACCCATCTACTGTTTTGGTATCTCCCTCTTTTTCTGCGAATTATCCATAAAATTAAGGAACTGAAAGCAATTCACAACGTAACTAATCTTGAAGAAAAAGCCGCTTGTTCTGCGAATTATCCATAAAATTAAGGAACTGAAAGCAATTCACAACTTACGCAGAAAAAGCATAATGACGGGTTTTTCTGCGAATTATCCATAAAATTAAGGAACTGAAAGCAATTCACAACGGATTGAGGCTTCGGCTTCCATGTTCTTTTTCTGCGAATTATCCATAAAATTAAGGAACTGAAAGCAATTCACAACAGTAATAATGGAAGTGTTGAGCAAATAGATTCTGCGAATTATCCATAAAATTAAGGAACTGAAAGCAATTCACAACTTCTATTTGCTCAATCATTTCTATATCTATCTGCGAATTATCCATAAAATTAAGGAACTGAAAGCAATTCACAACAAAGTTGTGATGCTCCTACAATTCAATTTATCTGCGAATTATCCATAAAATTAAGGAACTGAAAGCAATTCACAACCGGAAATGGATTTTCTACTGGCATTATAATTCTGCGAATTATCCATAAAATTAAGGAACTGAAAGCAATTTTCAACGATAAAAAGAGTATTAAAGAGAATCGAAATTTTTTAAGCTGGCTTTAATATCTTTTGGAAACGTTTACCATTTATGTAAAAAAGAACTAGTGATATAATACCACAAACCAAAAAGCCAATAAAAAGTGGAGTCACAGAGTCTACTACAAAACTTCCTATATAATTTGCAATTGGTACAGCCATTACGGTAGAAATAAACCCGTTTAGAGCAGATCCAATGCCTGCAATATGTCCCATGGGTTGCATGGCTAAGGCACGAAGATTGCCAAATAAAAATCCAATGGTAAAAAACTGAATCGCGAAAAAAGTAATTAGAACTGCGATGCTTGGCTTACTTCCAGAATAAAACATTATAATAAAAACTAAAGACGTCAACACAAAACTCCACATGGCGATATGTACAATACGTTTCATCCCAAATCTTACAACGAGTTGACTGTTCATAAATGTAGCTAGACCTACTGAAATAGCTAAACTTGCGAAAATGAGAGGAAATTCTTCCGCTAAGCCATATTGCTTTTCAAAGATTTGTTGTGAGGTGCTTAAATACACCATAAAAGAACCTGTAATAAATCCTGATAGCAACGTATAGATTACTGCAGATTGAATTTTAAAAAACTGTACGGTTCCTGTTTTAAAAATAGATAATCGATACGGTATTTTATATTTATCCTTTAAAGTTTCGGGTTGTCTTAACCAAAACCATAAGACTACCAAAATACCAAAAGCCAATGTGAACGTAAATATGAATTTCCAATTGTAATGGTTCATTAAAAATTGCCCTAAAGTCGGAGCTACAACTGGTACTAAAATAAATACCATAACAACAATAGAGATGATTTTGGCCATGTAGTCACCATCATAAGAATCTCTAATCATTGCAATACTCATAGTTCTTGGTGCTGCTAAGCCAATGCCTTGCAGCACGCGTCCAAAGAGCATCATTTCAAAATTACGAGTGGTTAAACAGATGATAGAGGCGATGATAAAGACAACAAAGCCGATATAAACAATTGGTTTACGACCAAAACTATCGGACAATGGACCAAAAATGAGTTGCCCAAAACCAAGACCCAGAAAAATATAAGTGATTAATTTTGGAGCCTCTGTGATGTCAGTTACACTCATGTAATCACCAATTAAAGGCAATGCCGGTAAAACCGCATCAATAGAAAGTGCCACTATAGACATCAATGCTGCCATTAATACAACAAACTCTAATTGTGATCGTTTTTGCATGCCGCAAAAGTAAATTAATTATTACCTATTTGGGGATTTGTAAACGTATCTTTGAATAAATTTTTCGATTAGTATGCAGCATTTTAAGGATAAGCCAAAAAGATCTAAAACGGATAAGCCAAAAGTTACTTTAAAAACAGCGTTCAAAACTATTATTTGGCCGAGACGTAATTTAGTATTCTTAGGTCTTATATTAATCGTTATTCGTAGTCTTGCAGGTTTTGTTTTGCCATTGGAAAGTAAAGTCTTGTTAGACGAAGTGGTCCCAAATAAAGATTACAATCAGCTATACACTTTAATTGGAATCGTAATTGGTGCGATACTCGTACAGGCCATAACATCTTTTATGCTAACAAAAGTATTGAGCATACAAGCACAATATTTAATTAGTGAATTACGCGCACAAGTACAAAGAAAAGTATTGTCATTACCCATCAGTTTCTTTGATAATACAAAATCTGGTGCATTAGTATCTCGAATAATGACAGATGTTGAAGGCGTTAGAAATCTTATCGGAACTGGTTTAGTCCAACTAGTCGGTGGATCATTTACGGCAATCGTCACTTTAGTAATTTTATTGAGAATGAATGTTTGGATGACACTCTTCACGTTTATACCATTATCTATTTTTGCATTTATTGCTTTGAGAGCGTTCAAATATATCCGTCCAATATTTAGAGCAAGAGGTAAAATTAATGCTGAAGTTAAAGGAAGATTGAATGAAACTTTGGCAGGTGTTAGAGTAATTAAGGCCTTTAATGCTGAAGAACAAGAGAACAAGGTTTTTGAAAAAGGTGTGGATAATATTTTTCAGAATGTAAAAAAGAGTTTGACAGCAACAGCTATAATGACGAGCTCATCAACATTTCTAATTGGTTTAGCAACAACAGGAATAATGGGTATAGGTGGTCATTACATGATTAATGGAGAAATAACACCTGGTGATTTTTTACAATTCACATTTCTATTAGCATTTATGGTGGCTCCAATAGTACAGATGAGTAATATCGGAAGTCAATTAACAGAGGCTTTGGCAGGATTAGATCGTACTGAGGAACTGATGAATTTGGCCGCTGAAGATGAAATGGAAGAGCGAACTATTATGCTTGAAACTATAAAAGGTGATATAAAATTTAACAATGTATCCTTTGCATATGAAGCAGGAAAACCTGTATTACATAATATAAATTTCGATGCTCCTTCTGGTTCTGTAATAGCATTGGTTGGTAGCTCTGGTTCTGGTAAGTCCACTATAGCTGGTTTGTCTGCAACTTTTTTAAATCCAGAATCTGGAATAGTCACCATTGATGGTCAAGATTTATCTAAGGTAAAACTCAGTAGTTTTAGACAACATTTAGGCGTGGTTTTGCAAGATGAATTTTTGTTTGAAGGAAGTATTAGAGAAAACATCATGTTTCCAAGACCAAACGCTACTGAAGATCAATTGCAAAATGCAGTAAAAGCGGCTTATGTTAATGAATTTACAGATCGTTTTGACGATGGCTTAGAAACATTGATAGGTGAGCGTGGCGTTAAGTTATCTGGAGGACAACGACAGCGTATCGCTATTGCGAGAGCAATTTTAGCTGATCCTAAAATTATTATCTTAGACGAGGCAACATCTAATTTAGACACAGAAAGCGAAGGATTAATTCAGAAGAGTCTATCAGAATTAACACATAACAGAACAACTATTGTAATTGCTCACAGATTAAGTACAATAAAACGAGCAGATCAAATTTTGGTTATAGAGGCAGGTCGAATAATGGAGCGTGGTACACACGATGAGTTATTAGCAACCAAAGGACGTTATTATGATTTGTATACGTTTCAAGCAAAAATTTAGTAGACACTTATTTTAAATTGAGAATTCTATAGGCTTCACCTTACATAATTTAAGTTATAAAGGCAGTGCAGCGGTTCTTCTTAAAAACGGTTTTGAGATTTAAGGACCTATGCGCAGATTATTAGAACTACTGAAGGTGAAGAGGTAGATTTTAATTATTATAGACTTGTGTTTAATTAAATTAATATAAAAAATCTTAATGCTTTAGAGAGCACAAAAGCTCACCATTGCTGGTGAGCTTTTTCAAACGAATCACTTAACTAACACAATTAAGCAATTAATATCAATCCCTCAGATTAATATTTTTGAGAAATCATTACATATCTTTTTCATTGCTTTAAGTTTAATTTACAGCCTTACAACATTGATTATTATTGCATCTGCAATATTTCTGATTATACAGATGTAAAACAAATAAGGTCATAGCAGGTAGATAAATAATGCCTTCAGGTATAGTGTACAATTGAAGTTTTTCATTGATTATTAATAAACATAAAGCTATCCAATTGAACCATAAACTATATTTAACCCATTGTTTGGAACTATTGTTAGAAGACCAATAAACTGCAAAAAATGAGATTGCCAGAAAAACGTAGTCTATTATAGTCCACCATGTCGGTGCACTCTCACAACAAGTAGCAGAACAGGTTTGTGCAATAAATATAAATGGTGTAGCTACGCAGTGTATTAAGCAAAGACTGCTCGCTATTGCCCCAATAGAATCTGAATTATTTTGTTGAAAGGTTTTTGTAATCATATAAATTAATGCAACTTAGTTGCAAATATAATAATAAATTTGAAATTGCAACATAGTTGCACTAAATTTGTGTTATGGGTATAAGAAGAAAAACTAAATCTGTAAATACAATCTTATCAATTTTTGAGAATGGGAAAGAAGCTTTATCTGTTGTTGATTTAGTAGAACAGTTAACAGAACAGATGAATAAAACTACAGTATATCGCATTCTTGAGCGATTAGAAAATGATGGTAGTATTCACTCCTTTACTGGAAGCAATGGCTTAAAGTGGTATGCTAAATGTAATGAATGTACTGCTCATCATCATAATGATGTACATCCGCATTTTGAATGCAAAGATTGTGGGAAAGTAGAGTGTCTAGAGGTAGATGTACCTATCCCAAAGTTGAATAATCGCAATATTCAGTCTGCTAAAGTATTATTTACTGGACAATGTGCTAATTGTATGGTTTAAGAAATTATATGATTCTACAAAGGAATGTTCCCATGCTTACGTTGAGGCTTTACAACGGCTTTATTTTCAAGCATGCTAAAAGCTTTAATTAATTTACGTCTTGTATTATGAGGTAATATCACTTCATCTACAAAACCACGTTCTGCAGCACTATAGGGATTAGCAAAGAGCTCCGCATATTCAGCCTCTTTTTCTTTCCATTTGGCCTCTTTATCTTCTGCTTTAGAAATTTCGCGTTTAAATATAATTTCTGCTGCACCTTTGGCTCCCATTACAGCAATTTCAGCATTTGGCCATGCAAAATTCATATCAGCTCCAATATGTTTAGAGTTCATAACATCATAAGCACCACCATATGCTTTTCTGGTAATAACTGTAATTCTTGGAACAGTAGCTTCGCTAAATGCATATAATAATTTTGCCCCATTCGTTATGATTGCATTCCATTCTTGGTCAGTGCCTGGTAAAAAACCAGGTACATCTTCTAAAACCAATAGTGGAATATTAAAACAGTCACAGAAACGCACAAAACGAGCAGCTTTTGTTGAACTGTCTACATCTAGAACTCCAGCTAAAAACATAGGTTGGTTGGCAACAATACCAACAGATTTACCACCTAACCTTGCAAAACCTACAATAATATTCTCTGCAAAATTTTTATGGATTTCATAAAAAGAGTCTTCATCGATTATGCCATTAATAACCTGATGCATATCATAAGGTTTATTGGCATTTTCTGGTACAATGGTGTCTAAAATGTCTCTTATTTCTTCTTCAATTTCAAAATCCAAATCTTGAGGCTTCTCTTTATTACTCTGTGGTAAATAGCTTAATAATTTTTTGACATCTTCTAAGCACTCTACATCATTAGCTGAGGTTTTGTGTGCAACACCAGATTTTGTAGAATGTACAGAGGCTCCACCAAGCTCTTCACTGGTCACTTCTTCGTTAGTTACTGTTTTTACAACGTTAGGGCCAGTGACGAACATATAACTCGTGTCTTGTACCATTAATGTAAAATCTGTCATCGCAGGCGAATACACAGCGCCACCAGCACAAGGTCCCATAATTGCAGAAATCTGAGGTATCACTCCAGACGCTTGAACGTTTCTATAAAAAATGTCAGCATAACCACCTAAAGAACGTACACCTTCTTGAATACGAGCTCCACCCGAATCATTAAGTCCAATGATAGGCGCACCAACATTCACGGCCATATCCATAATCTTGCAAATTTTCTCCGCATGTGTTTCAGATAGAGAACCTCCAAAAACCGTGAAATCTTGAGCAAAAACATAGATTAATCTACTGTTTATAGTGCCATAACCAGTAACTACACCATCACCATAGAATTGTTGATCTGCCATTCCGAAATCTTTTGTTCTATGAGTTACTAAAGCACCAATTTCTTCAAAAGAGCCTTCGTCTAAAAGATACATTACACGTTCTCTAGCCGTTAATTTTTTCTTTTGGTGTTGTTTATCAATTCGAGCTTGGCCACCTCCTAATTTGGCTAAGGCTAGTTTTTCGTTAAGTGTTTTTATTTTGTTGTCCATTCTATATTTTTTTCTTGCAATGGCGCAAAAGGCGCAAAGCTGGATGTGGTTTAATTTTGCTTACTGCTTACTGCTTACTGCTCACTAAATTCGGTACTCTTAATAATTTCTGATCTTCTAAATAGCGCTTTAATGCAATCTTCGCTGCAATCTCAGCTTCTTTTTTGTGCTGTTCTTCTAATAGGCTAGGTGAGTAGTACTGCTTTACAAAGTGCGTATCAAAATTCCCACTTCTAAAAGCGTCGTGTTCACAGACGAATCGCCCAAATGGTAACGTAGTTTCTACACCTTTTACATGGTAATTATCAATCGCTTTTATCATTAACTCAATAGCTTCTTCGCGTGTATCTCCATAAGTAATCAATTTTGATAGCATTGGGTCGTAATAAATAGGAATATCCATACCTTCTTCAAAACCATTATCTACTCTTATATTTTCACCTACTGGTAATCTATAGACTTCAAGATTTCCAACACTTGGTAAAAAGTCATTCATGGGATCTTCTGCGTAAACTCTGAGTTCTAACGCATGACCATTAATTTTTAAATCTTCTTGCTTCAGATCCAGTTGCTCTCCACGAGCCACCTTAATTTGAAGTTCAACCAAATCTACACCAGCAATCCATTCAGAAACTGGGTGCTCTACTTGAAGTCTCGTATTCATTTCTAAGAAATAGAAATTCAGGTTTTCATCTAAAAGAAATTCCACTGTACCAGCATTGATATAGTCACAAGACCGCGCAACGTTAATGGCTGCTTGTCCCATTTTTTCTCTTAACTCTGGCGTTAAAACGGCAGAAGGGGCTTCTTCAACTACTTTTTGATGACGACGTTGCACAGAACATTCACGCTCAAAAAAATGCAAACAATTACCATGCATATCTGCCATTACTTGAATTTCGATATGTCGCGGTGATGCAACATATTTTTCGATGAATACAGAACCATCACCAAAAGCATTTGTGGCTTCACTAATGGCTCTGTCCATTTGAGATTCAAATTCCGCTTCGTGTTCTACAATACGCATACCCTTTCCTCCACCACCAGCAGATGCTTTAATTAGAATGGGAAAGCCTATATTTTTAGCAATCTTTTTAGCTTCAGGAATATCTGTAATCGCTTCATCTGTTCCTGGCACCATAGGAATATCATAAGCTTTAACTGTTTCTTTAGCAGCTAATTTACTTCCCATTACCTTAATGGCCTTGGAACGTGGTCCAATGAATATAATGTCATTAGCTTCACATAATTCTGCAAAATCTGCATTTTCGCTAAGAAAACCATAGCCAGGATGAATCCCATCTACATTAAGCGATTTAGCAACTTCAATAATTTTATCTCCTTTTAAATAGGATTGATTCGATGGAGCAGGACCAATACAAACGGCTTCATCAGCATATTTGACGTGAAGTGCATTTCTATCGACTTCAGAAAAAACAGCAACGGTTTTTATTCCCATTTTCTTTGCCGTTCGCATAACTCTGATGGCAATTTCACCTCTATTTGCGACTAAAATCTTTTTCATATAATCTTTTTATATTGTCACTTCGAGTGATTTTCGACAGAAAATATTATCGAGAAGTTCTCGATACGTTTTGCTCATTCTTTACAAAATACTCGAACTGACATATGTTTTATTCAAACGTTATTAAAAGTGAATTTTTATCTACGGTCTCTCCTTCTTTCACGCTAATAGATTTAATCACGCCATCTCTAGGTGAATTAATCACATTTTCCATTTTCATGGCTTCGAGAATTAATAAGGCATCATTTTCCTTAACCTCTTGTTCTTCATTCACATTAATTTCTAAAATTAAACCTGGCATTGGAGCTTTAATGTCATTAACTTGTTTTGATGCTCCAATTTCAAAACCTAAGGCTTCAATTTGCTGATCTAAAGCATTGTTGATATTAACATGATATGTATTATTGTTGACCTCGACGCTGTATTTTTTTTGATTAAAATCAGAATTTATAATTGAAGCGTTTATAGTAGTATCATCTTGAATAATATGGTAATTATTTAATGTCGTTTCAATTGCATCTAAATTTTCCATAGTTTCTTCTGATATATTAAAACTATGGGTTTCATTGACTTTTATTTTGTACATAAACTATGAATTATTATAGACTTGCTAATTTATAACTAAATCGTCAAACAATAAACCAAAATAAACAGGTTCTTTTAAGAATCTTCTAAAGATTTAAAATTAGAATCGTCTTGGTGCTTTTTAATTGCTTTTCGAGATAAATATATAGCGATAGCTAGTGAAATAAATGCTCCGATTGAAATTCCTGGAATGAAATTGATAAACAAGAAAAAGTCATAAGCACCATGGAATAATACAGCTAAGAATAAACCAGCCATGTTGAGTTTTAATTTGTTATTTGAAAATTTTGCTTTACCCATAAAATAGCCCATTAGAATCCCAAAAGTGGCGTGGGCAGGAACAGCAGTAAAAGCTCTTAAAATTGCGGTGGTATAACCTCCTTCTAGTACATACATAATATTTTCAGTACAAGCGAAACCCATAGAAACCATTACAGCATAAATGATTCCATCGTAAGGCTCATTGAATGCTTTTTTTGGTTGAGCAAAATATTTTACTATTACATATTTACTAAACTCTTCGGATAATGCAACAACAACAAAGGCTTGTATAAATTGTTGCCATACACTGAATTCATCTGTTAGAGGAATAAAATGCCCAGTAAATAAGTATAGGATTGTAACAATAAGTATGCTTACTATGGCTCCGAAAACAAAACTAGCTAATAGTAAACCAATGGGTTCTTTTTCGTATTTATCTTGAAAATAGATATATACAATAATAACCATTACTGGTGCAACTGCCATAAGTAACAAATTCATACGCCTAGTTTTTCTTTTATGGCATTAATCACAAATTTATAATACGATGTATTCGTTGGGATGAAATGATTATTGACTTCGCTTTGCGTTAATAACTTATCAAACTCTTTAAAAGATACGAGTTTTAATGCTTCAACTTCATCTTCTTGTGGAATTAAGTCACTGACTTTAGCGTTTAGTTCTGTAATATATACCTGATGAAATTCATTATCTTGAATATTACCATAATCAGTTTCATAAAGAAAAGTTCCGATTTTTTGAACATTTCTAGGATTTAACGTCAATCCAACTTCTTCTTTGGTTTCTCTCAACGCAGCTTCAATGAAAGATTCACCTGCATCAATATGTCCAGCAACAGAAACATCCCACAGTAGCGGATGAATCTCTTTCTTATGGGAACGCTGTTGTAGTAGAATTTCTCCTTCTATAGTATATAACCATAAATGAATGGTATGATGATACCAGCCATTTTTATGTGCTTCAGATTTTAAAGCGGTTTTACCAGTGGGTTCACCTGTAGCAGATACAACATCTATATACTCATCCATTATTTAACAACTAGAGTTATGGTTTTTACCAATTTTTCAAAATGTACTTCGGTGTTAAATACATGACACGACAAACGCATATAATCTCCTCTAAAGGATACAAGGATATTGGCATTTTTTAGCTCGTGTTTCAATTTGTCTAAGTCAATAGTCTTTGGGATTTTTATTCCGAACAAATGCTTAGCCCTTAATTCTGAATCCTCAATGTGAAAGCCTAAGTCTTTTAGTTTTACTAACGCATCTTTAGCAATAGAATGGCAGTAGTTTTGTAAGTCGTCAGGATTAATATTTAAAATTTCTTTTAGCGCAGCTATTTGCATTTTCACATAAATAAAACTAGCAGATTCACCTGCAGCATAGCGCTGCGCTTTTGGTTTGTATTCAGATTGATATTGAGTTAAACCCGCTAAATTTTCACTTCCTAAACGAATAGACCAATTTTGTTCTATAGGTGTGCCGTTGTCAAAATAGTCACTATAATAGGCATATGCACAACCATAAGGACCAAATAACCATTTGTAACCAGCACAAATTAAAGCATCTGGCTTAATGTCTTTGATAGAGAAGGGTAGTGCTCCAATAGTTTGACTTCCATCAATAATGAGAAGTGAATTATGTTGCTTCGTTTTTTCTCTAATGGCTTTTAAATCGAATATAAAACCATTTGCCCAATGAATTTGAGCTATAGCAACAACTACAGTTTTAGCCGAAATAGCTTCAAGGATGTTGGTGTTCCAATCTGCAATAGTTTCAGGTTGTTTTATGGTTTTAATTTTAGCGTCGTGCTTTTCTGCTAACGCTTTCCATATATAAACATTGCTAGGAAATTGTTCTTCAACTAAAAGTATTTCATCACCTTTTTGAAGTTTAATATTTCGAGCTGCGTTAGCCATACCATAGGATACTGATGGAATTGCTACAACACGATTAAAATCTTCAGCATCAATAATTTTTGTAAATAATTTTCTAAGTTCAATAACAGGTTGAAATAAATCTGAAGATTGAAAATGGTCAGGACGAGATTTTGCTTTTACAGCATTGATGCCAGCACTTTCAACTGATTTAAACGCAGGAGAGAAGCTTGCTGTATTTAAGTAGATGATATTATCTGGGAAATCGAATTGGTCTTTTAAGTTTGCTAATGACATGTATTAAAGTAAATAGACCTGTTAAGATTTAAAACTTACAGGTCTTTTGTTGTTATTTGAAATAGCTAAACGTTTCTCCATCTTCTATTTTTAGTAAAGTCTCGTAAATTAATTTAATAACATTTTCGACATCATCCTTATGCACCATTTCTACAGTAGTATGCATATAACGCAATGGCAATGAAATTAATGCAGATGCGACACCACCATTGCTGTAAGCAAAGGCATCAGTATCTGTCCCAGTTGCGCGAGATAGCGCAGCACGTTGAAAAGGTATTTTATTAGCTTCAGCAGTATCAGTAATTAGATCTCTTAATTTTTGTTGTACGGCTGGTGCATAGGCTACTACTGGTCCTTTTCCTATTTCAGCTAAACCTTGCTTTTTAGGATCAATCATTGGCGTCGTAGTGTCGTGCGTTACGTCTGTAACGATAGCTATATTCGGTTTAATGGTTTCTGTAATCATTTGCGCTCCACGTAAACCAATTTCTTCTTGCACAGAATTAGTAATATATAGACCAAATGGTAACTTCTTTTTTTTCTCGTGAAGCAAACGTGCCACTTCTGCAATCATAAAGCCTCCCATTCTATTGTCTAAAGCTCTGCATACAAATTTGTCTTTGTTCAAAATATGAAATTCATCAGGATACGTAATCACACAACCAACGTGTACTCCCATTTTTTCAACTTCGTCTTTATCTTTCGCACCAATATCAATACAGATATTATCTGGTTTTGGTGGTTCTTCTTTGGCTTTGCTTCTGGTATGAATTGCTGGCCAACCAAAAACACCTTTTACAATGCCTTTTTTAGTATGAATGTTTACAATTTTACTTGGTGCTATTTGGTGATCGCTTCCACCATTTCGAATTACATATAACAAACCTTTGTCTGAAATATAGTTGACGTACCACGAAATCTCATCAGCATGCCCTTCAATAACAACTTTAAATTTTGCTTTTGGATTTATTACCGCAACGGCAGTTCCGTAGGTGTCAGTAAAGAAATCATCTACGTATGGTTTTAGATAATCCATCCAAATTTTTTGACCTTCCCATTCATAGCCTGTTGGCGATGCATTGTTTAAATATTCTTCTAAAAAGTCCATTGACTTTTTGGTCAGTAATTGCTTTTTGGCCATTTGTGTAAATTTTTCTTTAAAAATAATAATATTAATACGAATTTAAGGTTATAGCCCTTATTTATTATTAATTTTGAAACTTGTTAGAATTGTAATTTTGGAATGATTTTGGCATTACTTAAATTCATGAAGTATATAATTTTTATAGCGTTACTTTTTTCTGTGGCATTATCTGCCCAAGAAGATCCCGTAAAACAAGATTCTACCCAACTGCATTATGTGATTATTGAAGGAGATTCTATACCTGTAACATCAATAGAATTGAATGAAGTATTAGTGCTACCAAATCTTAATTTTAGGGATAGAGATGCACGTATTCGTTACATTATTTTAAGACGAAAAACACTGAAAGTTTATCCTTACGCTAAATTGGCTGCAGAACGTTTAGAGGCTTTGCAGACGCGTTTAGACCAATTAGAGCGTAAGCGCGAAAAAAAGAAATATGCCAAGGTGATTCAGAAATATATTGAAGATGAATTTTCAGCCGAATTAAAAAAATTGACTAAAACCGAAGGGCAAATCTTAGTGAAACTCATTCATAGACAAACAGGAAAGACAACCTTTGAACTTATAAAGGAATTACGAAGTGGTTGGCGCGCTTTTTGGTTTAATAGCACAGCGAAAGTATTTGATATTTCTTTGAAAAAGGAATTTAGTCCAATAGAAGAAGAAGAGGATTATTTAATTGAAGATATTTTACAACGCGCGTTTCAAGATCAACGGTTAGAACGACAAAATCCTGCTTTTGATATAGATTTTTATGCCTGTGTAAATAAATGGTCTAAGCCAAAAAGCGTATCTAAATCTAAGCCGAAACAATAAATGCGAATTCAGACCAAGTTAGAAGAACAACTTAACGCATGGTCTCATGGCATTGGTGCTGCTTTAGGAATTGTTGCGCTAGTATTATTACTTATTTATTCAGATAGTAGAACCAAACCTTGGAGTTTGTTTAGCGTTACCGTTTATGGTATGTCTATTATAATTCTATTTTTGGCATCCACATTCTACCACGCTGTAAAAGGTGAAAAGCGAAAACACTATTTTAGAATTTTAGATCATATCAGCATCTATTTCTTAATCGCAGGAACTTATACACCTGTTTTATTAATTTTACTTAGAGGTAGTTTAGGATGGCCATTATTTTGGACAGTTTGGGGAATAGTAGCTTTTGGTGTGATCTTAAAGCTATTTTTTACCGGTAAGTTCGAAATTTTCTCAACCCTTTTGTATCTTGTTATGGGTTGGCTTATTGTTTTTGATTTTAGCAATCTTTCTGAGGCTATTGGTTCAGGTGGATTGTCGTGGCTATTTGCAGGTGGTTTGTCTTATACTATTGGCATTGTGTTTTATCTTTTACATAAAGTGCCTTATTTTCATGTGGTTTGGCATGTGTTTGTTCTTAGTGGAGCTATTTGTCATTTTTTTATGATATTTCTTTATGTGATTTAGACTCCAATTAGACAAGTTCTCACTCATTAGTATTTACTAGATTTTTTATAATAACAATTTACCCTAAATGATTAATTTTTAGTCAACCAATTTCAGGAAAGTACAAGAGTAAGAAACTGGCATTGATTGCAGTGTGTAATAAACTATTAAAACAGGCTTTTGCAATAGCAAAATCAGGATTAATATTTGATGGAGAATACAAAAATACCTTAGTGAAAAATTAATGAGATTTTACTTGTTTTTTAGCACAGTACTTTGTTGCCTGCAGTTTTTTAATTCCGTTATTATTTTATTTGTAAGTTGTCCACTTATTATACAGCCAGAACAAGTACTTGTCAGCATTGGTTTCCTTTTGAATTCTTCAATTCGAGAGTCTATCGATTTTTTTTGAACGTCGCTAAATTTAGTCAGATTACAATAATAAAATTCAACTGCCATTAATCGAGTTGCAGGATTTTTACTATAGAGCAAATATTCGCAATTATCACTTGTGATGATTTTGTCAAATAGCTTTCTGTTATTCATTAAAGTCATACTTTCTCCGCAATAAGTTCCAAAAGTTATGGAAGAGAAAGGACTCATTGTTTCATTTAGAATGTCGTTATTCCGTTTTTCAATTCCAGCTAACGGTTCATAAGCGTTGTCAATTCCGAAATAGATTGGTTCCACTTTATAATCGTCATTAACTTTGAATAGCATAGAAAGTTTTTCTTTGTATAGTTTCTTAAGTCTTTTTGAATTATTTGGAATACGTGTTGTAACTCGATAGGAAACAATTTCGTTTTTATAATACAAAATTTGATAGCTGATAGTCATACTTCCAAGACCTTTTCCACTTTGCTTTAGTTGATATCCAAATCCTAAATCCTCTCGTCCGTCATTTTTGACTTCAAGAGTTTTTATTAATTCCTCTGTGGAAGTTTCGTAGGCTTTTTTCAGTTCAGTAACAAAAGATGTATCAACTCTCACGTAATATTTTTCCACTTCCGTTTTTTGGGAAAAGGAAATATTCCAAATTCCAAAAGCTAAAATTATTAATATGTAGTTTCTCATTTTCAAATTGCAGGTAACGGTCTCGGCTATGAGTAGTTGCGTGGTTTATCGATGAATTTTGCAAGTACATACCAAGTTGGAAATTCCGCAGGAATTTCCAAAGTAGGCGAGAACCAGCAATTACTTATAGCCATTGTTATGGTGTCGTTTTTTTTACGCTGACATTGGTTTCACATTGATTTGTCCACCAATAGCTTTTAGTACTTTCATTATCGTTCCAAATTGTGGTTTCGCTCCATCGGATAGTGCTTTATACAGACTCGGTCTGCTCATTCCAGTTTTTTCTGCAATTTTAGTCATTCCGATTGCCTTTGCAATATGTCCAATTGCCACAATCAAATCAGAACTTTCTCCATCTTCGAGAACTGTGTTCAGATATTCAGCAATCATTTCTTCGCTATCCAAATAGTCCGCTATGTCAAATTTAGTTGTTTTCATATCAATTGTTTTTAATTCTATTCCAGATTTTTTTCGCTTTCTCGATGTCCTTTTGTTGAGTGGATTTATCTCCGCCAATTAAAAGAATTACGATTTTGCTCTCTTTTTCTTTAAAATACACTCGATAGCCTTTTGCGTAATTAATTCGCATTTCGCTAATTCCGTCTCCAATGGGTTTACAATCTCCAAAATGTTCATCAGTTTCGAGTTTCTGAATTCGGAAGAGTATTTTGGATTTCGCCCGAACATCTTTTAGCTTTCTAATCCACTTATCAAATTCAGATGTCTTTTCGGTGATAATCATTTAAAGTGTATCCAATTAGATACAAATATAGTCTAAATTTTTAGATTTTAAGCAGAAATTTTCGGAATATTAAATGTTCATTTTTCAGCTTGCAGGTAACGTGATTGTGTATGGTTAGTTGCGTGGTTAAGCAACTAATTTAGCAAATAAATCACAGATAGATTATTCCGCAGGAATGTTCGTAAGTTGGCGTGACCTAGCAATTAATTATACACCGTGTTAGCAGCTTTTTTTTCTCGTTTTTATTTCTAATTCACAATTAATTCCAGCTTTAATTAAGTCATTAGAGATTTCATCTAATTCAGTATAATGGTCATTCCACTCTTTTGATTCTGTCAAGGTTATTTTTTCATTATCGTTTACCTTTTTTAATAATTCAGGTGTTGAGCACTTTAGAATTGATTTCAGTTTTGAGATATTTTCTTTCGAGTAAGGAATTTCCAAATTCCAATAACTCTCTAAATTTTGTAATTTATTCTCAAAATGAAAAATCCAATCTACTCCTGGTGCAGAACCCTCAAATTCAGCAACTTTTCCGTCTTTACTAATTAATAGGCGTCCAGCTCCAGCCCAAGATGTCCTTTGTTCCCAATTTAAGTTTCTTTCCGATTTTTTACACCAAAGTAAGGAATAACAATGGTCATGTTCTTCCATTTCATTTTCTAAAACAATCATCTCCTCTTCAAACCCTCTTTCGTTATTAATCCAATGATTTGCTTTGTCTATTATTTCAGTTTTCATTCGGTGCATTCAAGGCCTTAACGCAACAAACGTTGCTAATTAGTTATGGTTCAATTTAATTTTTTCTTTCCAAAAAACCTA